>Ga0334887_1000090_pt1 | contig 140181 bp, 114 predicted proteins | sample GraSluR1_MG_10_FD_207217 | JGI IMG/M metagenome (GOLD analysis project Ga0334887, IMG submission 207217) | Sludge microbial communities from methane-producing bioreactor in Wageningen University, Netherlands - Granular Sludge_18_07-R1 | ecosystem: Engineered > Bioreactor > Anaerobic >...
CATCCGTTGCCGCCTTCAGGGCTATCTTCTCCGTCTGCTGGGCGTTGTCGGCGTTCTGCTTGATGTTGGAGGACATCTCTTCCATGGAGGAGGAGACCTCTTCCGCCGATGCCGCCTGGACGGTTGCCCCTTCGGAGACCTGCTGGGAGCCGGAGCTCATCTGCTGGCTTGCAGCGGCCACGTTGTCCGATGCGGAGCTGACACCCTCGACGACCTCACGGAGCTTCTCCACCATGTTCTTCATGGTCGTAAGCAATTGACCCGTCTCGTCCGCGGAGGTCGCCTCCACCTTCATTGTCAGGTCGCCCTTCGCTAGGGCGTCAGAGATGTGCACCGCTTCTCCGAGGGGTTTGGTAATGCTCCTCGTCATGAAGTAGGCCACCGCGATACCGAGCCCGACCGCCACAAGACCTATGATGAAAAGCAGGGTCCTCGTGGAATTATAGGTTGCCGCTGCCTCGTTGTACCGCGCCATGGCCTGCTCTTCCTGGTACTTTGCAAGCTCCACAAATGAGTCCTTCACCCTTTCGGTTATGGGACGTCCCTGAACGTATGACTGCACAGCCTCCTGAAACTTGTTCGCCCCGGCCAGTTGAAGGGTCCTGTTGTTCACCTCCGCCGCCACTTTTATCTCGGTTTTGGCCTTCTCTATGAGTTCCTTCCCTTTCTGCGACGTGTCTGTCTTTTCGAGGAGCTCCACGTTCTCCCTGTAGGACTTGCGTCCTTCGTCGATGTCCTTCTTTGCCGCCGATCGGATACCGGCGTCATTCATGGAGGCCGTCAGCAGGATCCCCTCGGAGGTCTGGTCGATCGCCTTCATGGCATCGCGGGCGCACTTGATCTTCACGTTGCCTTCCTTGACGATCGTTTCCATGCCCGCGTTTATGGAATGCATGCTCCTTATACCCATGAACGTGAGTACCGCAAGTAAAATCATCATAATACCGAATCCTATCCCGAGCCGCATGCCGATCTTCATGTTCTTGAAACTCATCTGCAATCCCTCCTTGTGTTGTGCGTGAATTTCGAGTCTCTCATTTCAGGAAGCGCTGTCTCCATGGCCTCGTGCCCCTGCGGTTGATCAAGAATGGTCCTTGAACGAGTCTCGCGCCCTTCCACCGAGATCCTTGGGCCACATCCTCTATTGAGTTAATCGAACGATGTGCCTGATCGCTTAAACCGAAAAGCGCAAGTAGCCTTCCGATCCTTCTTCAATCCCTTTGTACCCCGGAGCAGGATATGCTACGATTAGGCTTGCACTTCCCGCCAGTCCGGAGCCTGACGGCCGACACCGGGGAGGTCGCGTATCACCGGGGCAGATTCACGGGCGCGCCGACTTAAGGCGCATGGGTAAGGACCCTTTATGAAGAGTATCCTCAAGAACCTTCACGGCAGCATCCTCGTATTCGCCCTCTCCTCTCTTCTCGTCCTCACCCCTTTCCTCTTGCCCCTCCCTTCTTTTGCCGAAACGGCGGACAGCGATGGCGACGGAGAGACAGATCTTGAGGAATCCATCGAGTTCGAATCGCCGTCGGGAGCGCGCGACGTCATAGACTTCGACATCTTCGAGGACATCGCCCGCGCAAGGGCGCGCCTCGACAAGATGACCTGCGGGTTCACCGTCGTCAGGCCGAAGACGGTAAAGAGGGTGAAGACAGGCAGGAAGGGAAAGAAAGAGAAGAAATGGAAAGAGGTGGTGACCTACGGAAAGCCCGAACTGGGCTCCTTCACCATCCTTCTGGCCATCGAGAACGTCAAGACGAGAGAGATACAGGTCATCAGGGTCCATCCCAGGCTCGGCGGCCGTACCGACCGGGTCGTCATCGAGCCGGGCAAGGCCAACGGGGTCAACACGAAATTCACCATTACCTCTCCCGAGCACCACGTCGTGCTTGCCCTCAAGAGGCCCGTCCGTCACGGGGCGACGTTCAGGGAAGTGGTGTACACACCCTATTCAGCGGGTCTCGATATCCCCTCCGTACGAAAGGCAGGGTTGGAGTACCTTCAGGGCGTTATCGACAGCGCCAGGAGCGACCTCATCGCCAGAGGGGTGAAGCCCCGCTCCTGCAGCAGTTTCATTGACAACGAGATTTCCGTGGTACTCGCAATCATAGAGCATATCGACCCCGGGAGATTCACGAACGGGCGGTACACGCCGGAGACGCTCATCAACGAGACGCTCGTCATACTGGGAACGAACAGGCACAATGCCTACCGCTACTCAAAGTCGAAGGCGGGGGCGGTGGGTCTTTTCCAGTTCATACCGGGAACCTACAAGAGGATCCAGAACCTCTACCCGCAGGCGGGCCTCATACGCGACTTCGCTCAGGGGATGGCCGACCACGAGAACGCCGCGAAGGCGTCCTTCCTTCTTTTCGACGCCGACATGAACCTGCTCAGCGATGCGCGCAGGAGCCGGCTCCTCGATGACCCGGCGGCAACGGGCCGGTTTCTGGCCTCAGCCTACAACTGCGGCCCGGGCAGGACCAGGAACAGCATGGAACGGTATGGGGACAACTGGGCCTCCGCGGTACCCGCCGAGACACAGATCTATCTGCGCAAGTTCAATGCCGTCCTCACCTGGTACCGTACCAGTTCCTTTGCGGTCCCTTGAATCCAGTCCCCCCATGGAGAACGGGGCGAATACAGAGAAACCAGGTGACAAGACCTGCCGCCCCGCAGAGGCTCCCGTCATCAGCAGGAGCCTTCAAGACTGATATCGCCTCCCGACCCGCGAGAGGCCTATTGCTCATGGAGGAGGTATCGGGAAGCGGGCAGCCCCTCTTCAAGAGCGTCGACGATCTCGTCCACGGCGTGTGTGTTCTCGACATTACCGTACCACCAGCCCTGCGGATAGACTATCATTACAGGCCCAGCGTCACAGAGCTTGAGGCAGCCCGTGCTCGACACGATAACATCCTCGATGCCCCGGTCAGACAGCTCCTGCATGAGATACTGCAATAACTGCATGGAGTCTTTCTTACTGCATACCCCTTGCGGGGTCCCGTTCGCACGGAAGCTTCCGCAGACAAGAATGTGATGCCTGGGTCTTTTCATTGCCGCCTCCTTCTGTCCCGCGCCTTCCCTGGCATCTCAGCCGCAGCCTGTGCCCGTCCCCGCGCAGGCGCGTCCAATTCCGCACCGCGCCGGCGTGCGCAGAAGCACCTTCGGCACCTCCCTGCCGGCAAAGACGGCCTCAATGCCCTCGGCAGCCAATCCTTCCATGATCACCACCCGTATGCCCGCATGCGTGAGAGCGTCGTGGGGGGAAGATCCGATGCCGCTCGCAAGAACGGTATGGCAGTCACGCAGCCTGTCCGCGAGCGCCGTCCACCGTTCGCCGCCTCCGCCCGGCGGAGGTGTGGGACGCCGTTCCACCAGGTCAATCCTGTCGCCGTTCATGCGGAAGATCCACAGGGCCCTCGCTTCCCCCAGATGCTGGTTCACGAAAAGTCCTTCCATGCTCGCCACCGCAACAAAAGGCCTGCCTTCATCCGTGCGGGGTGCCGCGGCTTCTTTCAGGAGCTTCGTCACCGCTTCACTCTGAGGCTGCCCGATCAGACCCGCCGCATCGGAACGGCACCGGAAACAGTGGCTCATCTGAGGCATAAACTCCTGCGCCTGTCTTCGGATCTCTTTCATCCGGTCCGGAGAAGGCGGCATGATCCCCGCAAAGGCTGTTCCCGCAATGTGATAGATAGGCATGCAGTTATGGATGTCAGCCTTCATCTCAGCCATACGCCTGGCTATTTCCACGATATGCTCATCATTGATCCCCGGTATCACGACGGTGTTGATCTTTACCGTCATTCCCTTCTCCTTGAGCAGTGCTATGCTTTCCATCTGCTTCTCCAGGATCACCGCCGCCGCGCCGGCGCCGCGGTACATCCTCTTCCCGTATCTTGCCCAGCTGTAGATCCACCGGCCCACCAGGACATCCACCGCGTTCACCGTGATCGTCACGTGGCTGACATCGAGATTCGCGAGCTCGCCGACGTAGGGCGAAAGATCGAGACCACTCGTGGCAAGGCAGAGCGTCATCTCGGGATGCCTTTTTCTCACGAGCCTTAATGTGGTCAGCGTCTCTTCGGGATTCGCAAAAGGATCACCGGGTCCCGCTATGCCGACGACCCGAATATTATCGATCCTCTCCATGACGGCGTCGAGATAGTCGGCTGCCCTCGCGGGATCAAGCACCGCACACGTCACTCCCGGACGCGATTCGTTGACACAGTCGAAGTCGCGGTTGCAGTAGTTGCACTGCATATTGCATTTAGGTGCGACGGGCAGGTGTATCCTGGCCACGTAGTGTCTGCCGTTTTCACTGAAGCATGGGTGGTCTTCGTATTTCATCGGAATGTCCCCTTTCCTGTTTCACTTGTTTCAGATATAACTGTACCCCACGGGCGAAGCGTTCTGTCCGGCCTCGATGAGCGTGTTGACGACCCGGTCGAAGAGCTGCTGGGTCCCCCGGTAGCAGACATGGAGTATCCGCTGTCCCCCGATCCGGTCATGGATGGGAAACCCGGCCCGCACGAGGGGAATGCCCAGTCGCCTCGAGAGGAAGTACCCCTTGCTGCTGCCTATTACGATGTCCGGTTTCAGCTCCTCGCATGCCTCGAGGATGCCCACAAAGTCGCCGTCCTCCAGCGCGAGAACATTCTCCCCTCCATTCTCGAGAACCGACAGGACCGCCGACCTGAAGCCTCCGGGATGCGCCCCTGTCGCGCAAAACACCGGAACGACCCCAATCTCGTCGAGGAAAGACGCCATGGCAACCACGAAATCGGCCTCTCCGTAAAGGACGGCCCTCTTTCCGAAAACGTACTTGTGCCCGTCTATGTAAGCATCCACAAGGCGACCCCTTTCCTTCTCATATTTCCCGGGCGTTTTCGTCTTAAGAGGTGAGAGGGAGGAAAGGACGGCAAAGAACCTGTCCGTCTCCCTTATGCCGATGGGTATGCCGGTGATGAGGGGGGGCACGCCAAAGTGCTCGTCGAGCCAGGCGGCTGCCGACCCTGTCCCTTCACAGGTCCTTCCAAGCTGGATGGTCCCGACGGCGCTGCCCATCTTCCTTATCGCGTCCACGGGCGTTCCCCCTGCGGACAGTTTCTGGTAACGGTCCCAGGATTCCCCGTCGAGGGTCTCCGAGTAATCGGGAAGCATGGTGGAGACGACTCCGAAATCAGAGCACACTTCCTTGAGGTGCCTTAAGTCCTCGGGTGAAAGGAAACCGGGGATGATGTTGACGGTACCGTTGCATGACCCTTTCTCCGCCATGGCCTTAACGACCGCCCTGACGGCCTCGTGGTATCCTTCCATGTGCGTGCCCCTGTAGCTGGGCGTTGACGCATGCACGATCACCGGGGCCGCGCCCGGCCGAGCCGAACGTCTGTACTCGTCCACATACAGACCCACATCGTCACCGATCGTCTCGGAAAGACACGTCGTGGCTATTCCGATAACCTCAGGCCCGTACTGGCGTACAAGGTTGTCCAGGGCCTTCTTCAGATTCTCGCCGCCCCCAAAGATAGCACTGGATTCGCTGAAGTTTGATGACGCGATGTCGACGGGTTCCTTGAAGTGGCTGATCACGTAGCGGCGGATATAGGTCGAACATCCCTGGGAGCCATGGACGAGCGGAATACAGTTCTCTATCCCGCGAAAGGCGATGCTGGCACCCAGCGGCGCGCAAAGCTTGCATGCATTGCGCGTGGACACGCTCAACCGCGGCTCGCTCCCGTTATACAGCGGCTCTTCCATCCTGCTCATCGCACGCCCTCCCCAGCTGCGCCTGTCTGTGCCGTGCGGGAGAGAACTTCCACACGGGACTCATAACGGAGGAGTACACCTCCCGGCAGAAATTGAGCATACCCTCAAACCCTGCCAGCGCCAGCTTCCGCTCGTGGTTGTGGTCGCAGAAACCGATGCCCATCTTGTAGGCGATGGGGCGTTCCTTAACCCCGCCGATCAGAAGGTCCACGTTCTTCTCCATCATGAATTGTGACAGTTCCAACGGGTTGGTATCATCAACGATGATGGTCCCTTCGGCACAGATCTCCCTGAGGTACTCGTAATCCTCCCGGTTCCCCGTCTGGGAACCTACGATTACCGTGGCGATCCCGAGATGCCGCAGGGCCTTGACGAGCGAGAAGGCTTTGAAGGAGCCTCCGACATAGATGCCAGCCTTCTTCCCCTCAAGGGCCGTCCTGTACTCTCGAATGGCGGGATAGATGCGGTTCACCTCGGAGCGTACGAGCTCCTCCGTCCTGTCTATTACCCCGGGGTCATCAAAATGGCGCGCGACCATGTAAAGCGCCTCGGCGGTATCCTCAATCCCGAAATAGGACACACGTTTGAAGGGAATCCCGTAGGCCTGCTCCATCATCCTGGCGAGGTGGGTCATGGACCCGGAACATTGGACCACATTGAGGGAAGCCCGATAAGACCGGCGAATCTCATCGACGCGGCCGTCCCCCGTCATGCATGAAACGACGTCAACTCCCATTTGCCGGTAGTATTCCTTGATAATCCATGTTTCCCCCGCCAGGTTGAAATCTCCCAGAATATTTATGCCGAAGGGCCCGACAGAACCCCCGTCTTCATTGCCCATGAGACGGAAAAGGGCCTCGCAGGCGGCCCGGTAGCCATCCTTCTTGGTCCCCCGGAAACCCTCGGAGTGAACGGGCACCACGGGGATGCCCTGCTCTTTCTCCACCCTGGCGCAAACCGACTGAACATCGTCTCCGATAAGCCCCACTATACACGTGGCGTAGACAAAAGCCGCCTTCGGCCGGTAGGTATCGATCAATTCAGTGAGCGAGGCATAAAGCTTTTCTTCCCCTCCGTAGATCACTTCCGTTTCCCGAAGGTCGGTGGAGAAGCTCAGCCGGTGAAGCTCGGGTCCTGACGAGAGGGACCCACGGATATCCCATGTGTAGGCCGCGCAACCGATAGGGCCGTGGACAAGGTGCACGGCGTCGGCTATCGGGTAGAGGACCACCCTGGACCCGCAGAACACGCAGGCGCGCTGGCTCACCGACCCGGCAAGGCTTGCCTTGTCGCAGGAAAGTTCGAACGTCTGCGAGCCTTTCTCGTATATCTGGCTCTTTCGTTCATCGAGTATCTCTATCATCGCGGTTCTCCTTTCCTTTCAGGGTACCCGGTCTCTACATGACCAGTTCGAAACTTTCTTCCGGCGCGTCCCGGTCCTGCCGGTCGAGAAGCACATTGAGTATCTTCTCGATGAGGCGCAGCGCCCCGCGATAGCCGGTAACCGGAAAGTATTGATGGCCCACGCGATCGTAAATGGGAAAACCCACCCGAACAAGCGGGATGTCCTCGTCCCGGGCGATGTACTTCACATAGCTATTCCCGAAGATAAGGTCGGGTCTTTCGTTCTTGATCAGCTGGTGAAACCGGAACATGTCGGCACCCGGGCCATATTCGACAACAGTCTTTTCACCCGTGTATTGTCTGATGCCTTCCTCGAACTTCCGGCCCGCAGGTGTTCCCGTGACCACATAGAGTATCTCCATGTCCATGTCCGTCAGGAACTGCACAAGCGATGTCAGATGATCGGGATCGCCCACCAGGGCCGCCTTCTTTCCGTAGAAGTACTGGTGCATGTCGGTTATCACATCGACGACCTGACCCCTCTGCGTCATGAGACTCTCCGGAACGCTCACTCCCCCGGTCTTCCTCAGGGTATCGATGAAGGCGTCCGTCCCCCGAAGACCGATGGGAAGATCGAGGACCTCAAAAGGCACCTTGCATTTCCGGTCAAGCAGCTTTGCCGCCGCCGCAGACGCCAGCTTCCCCAGCGCCACAGTCAGCCTGCTGTCCCCGGTACTTCTGATCTCGCCGACCGTCGTGCCTCCCCTTGGATACATGTGAAACTTTCCGGTGAGCGGACCATTCACAACCCCCGATGTATCCGGGAACACCACCGACTTCAACCCCATTTCCCTCACGATCCTCTTTATCTCCGTCATGTCGGAAGGCTCGACAAAACCGGGGATCACGTTGACCTGGTTCAGCTTTGTCCCGGTATTCTCGGCCAGGTATTGCACCATGCTCTGGGTCATGGAAGCAAAACCCGTCACGTGCGAACCCTTGAAGCTCGGCGTGTTGGTGTGTATGACCCTCTTACCCTTGGGGATCTTCCCCTCCGCCTGCGCCTTGTTGATGATCTGGGGCAGATCGTCGCCGATGACCTCCGAGAGACAGGTAGTATGGACGGCGATCACTTCCGGGTCGTAGATGGCGAAGATATTATTGATGGCTTCAATAAGGTTCGCCTGACCCCCGAAGACGGACGCACCTTCCGTAAAGGAACTGGTCGTCGCCATGACAGGGTCCTTGTAGTGCCTTGTAAGGGCGCTCCTGTGGTAGGCACAGCATCCCTGGGAGCCGTGACTGTGGGGAAGGCAGCCGTGGATCCCCAGGGCCGCATACATGGCGCCGACGGGCTGGCACGTCTTGGCCGGATTCACGGTAAGCGCCGAGCGGTCAGCCAGTTGTTGGGGTGTATGTCGAAGTATCATGATCGTCTCCTTCAGAAGGCCCGTTGCGTCCTGCACCGTGCCCTAACCATCCTTCATTCATTCCATCCGTAACCGCCCGCGAGTTCCGGGCTTTCCTGCCAGGGCGCCTTCGCAAGCCTGAAGACCTTCGAGTTCACCATCCGGTCTATCTCCCTGTAGAAGTTGATCGCTCCCTTGAAGCCGGCATAGGGCCCGCTGTAATCGTAGCTGTGAAGCTGTTTCAGGGGCACGCCCGCTTTCTGGACCACGTACTTTTCCTTGATCCCGGCGCAGAACACGTCGGGCTTGTATCGTTTCAGAAGCACCTCGGTCTCATGATGATTGAGGTCATCGATGACAAGAGAGCTGTCCGCCATTTCAGGCATCATCCCCCTGTACTCACCCAGGTTGACACCCTCACGACCGAGCTTTTTCATCCCCTCCTCATCCTTCCTCGGCAGGTAGCGCGTCGGATCGGGCCCTACCGTTAATTCCTCGATATTGCGCGTATCAGCGTCCATCTGGATATTGGGGAGCACCTTGCGTCCTTCATAGTCGTCGCGGTGAGCGAATTCGTAGCCCGCGGACACCGTGCGCATCCCTATCTCGGCGAAGAGTTCCTGATAATGATGGGCGCGGGACCCCCCGACAAAGAGCATGGCCAGCTTGCCTTCGCACCGCGACCTGATCGTCTCCCGGACCTTCTCGACCTCGACCATCTCCTCGGCAATGACCCTCTCCACGCGGTCGATCAGCTCACTGTCGTCAAAGTATGCCGCTATCTTGCGCAGCGACTTCGCCGTGGCGTTCGCTCCTATGAAGTTGATCTTCAGCCAGGGAATCCCGTACTTCTTTTCCATCATATCGGCCATATAGTTGATCGACCGGTGACACATCACCACGTTCAGATCCGCCGTGTGGGAGCTGGCAAAGTCCTCATATTCCGAGTTCCCGCTGAAGGTGGCATGGACGGTCAGTCCGCATTTATCGGTGATCCGCTCGATCTCGAACGCATCCCCCCCGATGTTGTATTCGCCGAGAATGTTGAACCGGAACTTCCCCTCCTTCGATTCCTCCAGCTGACCCAGCACATCGGTGAATATCTTGTTGTTCGCGATGTGGTGACCCGCCGACTGGCTCACCCCCTTGTACCCCTCGCAGCTGAAAGCAAAGATGTTGACGCCGGGGTGTTTCTCTTCCATCTCCCTGGCCACGGCGTGGACGTCGTCTCCGATGAGGCCCACGGGACAGGTGGAGAATATGCCGAGCGCTTTCGGATGGAAGAGCGCTATCGCCTCTTCGACGGCCTTTTTGAGCTTCTTCTCACCTCCGAAGATGATCTCCTCCTCCTGCATATCGGTGGACAGGGCGTAGGGCATGAAATTATGCCCCTCCGGCGTCCTCGGCCTTGTCTGGTTGCGGCGCGTAAGCCAGCTGTAGAAACCACAGCCGATGGGACCGTGCGTGATCTGCAGTATGTCCCTTGTGGGGCCGAGCACCACGCCCTTGCAGCCCGCGTACGCACAACCTCTCATTGTCAGGATGCCGGGGATGGTCCTCGTGTTGGCAAGGATCTCGGGGACCTGTTCACTGTCTTCCACCTTGTTCACCACGATCTGCCTGGCCCGCCGTCTCGCGACCTTGACTGGATAACTCCTGAGCATCTCTTCCTTTATTTCCAGGGGGTCGATGAGATCGACCCTGCCGTCTTTCGCTACCGCCATGGCGTTCCTCCTCTTTCAGGCCTCATCGAGCGTGTCCTCGCCCGATTCGGCGGTCCTGATGCGGATCGCGTCGTGAACAGGCATCACGAATATCTTGCCGTCACCGGCTTTGCCCGTCCTGTTCGATGCGATTATCGTTTCCACAACTCTTCCGACCAGTCTGTCTGGTACGACAACGGAGATCACTCTCTTGGGGATGAGACGCTGGGTGTTGCCGAGAAGCGATATGGCCTCCTCAAATCCCTGCTCCGCCCCTTTCAGCACGTCGAGGTCCACGAGCCCCTTACCCCGCCCAAGGCATTCCCTGGCGTGCATGGAGGGAAGCCCCACGTCGGCGAGGGCCCTCTTTGTCTGGTTCATCCTGTTCATCCTGATCACGGCCATGACCTCTTTCATAGGGCGGCCTCCCCGCTTCCCGCGTCGGTCTCCCTGATGCCCGAACTGACGGTGTAGACCTCATCCACGGGGGAAACGAATATCTTGCCGTCCCCGAAAGCGCCCTTCTCGCCTGTTCGCGCCGCGCTCATCACAGTCCTGATCACGAGGTCCCTGTCCGGATCGGACACAACCATCATCAACAGTTCCTTGGGTATCTCATCGTAGACGATCTCACCGATCTTGATCCCGCGCTGTTTTCCGCGCCCCGATACACCCATCCTCGTGACCGCCGGAAAACCCTCGGCCATCAGGGCCTCGAGTACAGCATCCACCTTCTCGGGCCTTACGATTGCTCTTATCATCAACATATGCCGTCCTCCTTCTTCGTACGATCAGTGACATTACGAGACCCTGAAGCCCGTCCTGCACGTTTTACTGCCCCACACCGTACTGTATGAGCATGGACTCCAGATCATCCGTCGAGAGCGGCTTCGGGATGACGAACATCTCGTTCTCATCGATGGCCTTTGCAAGCTTGCGGTATTCATCGGCCTGGGGAGCGGTCGGATCGAAGTCGATGACGGTCTTGCGGTTGATCTCCGCTCTCTGGACCATATTGTCCCTGGGCACGAAATGGATCATCTGCGTGCCCAGTTTCTCTGCCAGCATCTCAATAAGCTCGCTTTCGTTATCCACCTTGCGGCTGTTGCATATCAGACCGCCGAGCCGCACGCCACCGGCCTCGGCAAACTTGACGATGCCTTTGCAGATGTTGTTCGCCGCATACATGGCCATCATCTCGCCCGATACGACTATGTAGATCTCCTTCGCCTTGCCGTCTCTTATCGGCATGGCGAAGCCTCCGCACACCACGTCGCCCAGCACGTCATAGAAGGCATAGTCGAGCCCTATGCTGTCCGAGTAGGCGCCAAGCTGCTCCAGAAGGTTTATCGACGTGATGATACCCCGTCCGGCGCATCCCACGCCGGGTTCCGGCCCGCCTGATTCCACACACCGTGTACCCTTGAAACCGATCTTCATCACATCATCGAGATCGAGGTCTTCACCCTCGCTGCGGAGAGTGTCAAGAACGGTCTTTTGAGACAATCCGCCGAGCATCAGGCGGGTTGAGTCCGCCTTGGGGTCGCAGCCAACGATCATGATCTTCTTGCCCATCTCCGCCAGCGCCGCCACCGTGTTCTGCGTTGTTGTCGATTTGCCGATGCCGCCCTTTCCGTATATGGCTATCTTTCTCATTTCTCGCTCTCCTTTCTATTCACTGTACTGTGCACCTGATACTCAATAATCGTGCCAACCGGCCGCGCCGGCGGGGACCGGCAAAGACCGTTTCAAAACAATGAACGATTATAACCAGTTATGGGAACATATCAGTGGGGCCATGCAACTTTTGGGACAGGATATGCACCATCGGTGAGGCACCGAAACGTAGGAAGGCTAAAACGAATTCATACTGCAACGTAGGGATCGCAGGGAGGGGACAGACTCTCATTCCCTTCCCTGCGGCAAGGGGATCGGGGAGGTTACCCGTCCGCTGTGCCCCCTGCTCCCGGGGTTATCTTCCAGATCCCCCCGGCGTATTCCAGGATGGAACGGTCTGACGAGAACTTGCCCGTCCTTGCCACATTGAGGATGGACATGCGCGTCCATCGCTCGGTGTTCAGGTAAGCCCTGTTCACCTGATCCTGCATCTCAATGTAGGATGCATAGTCCGCGAGCAGGAGGTACTCATCATGGTCGAGGAGCGCGTCGACGAGAGGCCGGAAGAGACTGCCCTCCCCCCGGGAGAAACGGCCGGAGGAGATGGCGTCAAGGGCCTCTTTGAGCCTTTCGTCCTTCTCGTAGTATTCCCGGGGACGGTATCCCCGCGACTTCAGCTCGAACACCTCCTTCGCATCGAGGCCGAAGAGGAAGAAATTCTCAGCCCCCACCTCCTCGCGTATCTCGACATTTGCACCATCGAGGGTCCCGATGGTCAGGGCGCCGTTCATGGAGAACTTCATGTTTCCCGTGCCCGATGCCTCCTTGCCGGCTGTCGAGATCTGCTCCGACAGGTCCGCCGCGGGGTATATCCGCTGGCCGAGTTTGACGTTGAAATCGGGAAGAAACACCACCTTGAGCTTCTCGCGCGTATCGGGATCGCCGTTGACCACCTCCGCGATGGAGGTGATGAGTTTGATGATGAGTTTTGCCATGAAGTAGCCCGGTGCCGCCTTGCCGCCGAAGATGACGGTGCGGGCGGGGACGTCGGCTTCGGGATCCCTCTTGAGCCTGAGATAATGAGAGACAACGTGGAGCGCGTTGAGATGCTGCCGCTTGTACTCGTGGATCCGCTTGACCTGGATATCGAACATACTCTCCGGGTCCACGACGACACCGGTCCGTTCCCTGATGAGCCGGGCCAGGACGCGCTTGTTCCCGTGCTTCGCCTCCGACCAGGCCTCCCGGAAACCGGCGTCGTCGGCGAAAGGCTGAAGGCCGCGGATACTGTTCTGGCAATCGCAGACCCAGCCGTCGCCGATGGCTTCGGTGATGAGCTTCGACATAGCGGAGTTCGACAGGACCATCCATCGACGGGGCGTCACCCCGTTGGTGACATTGCGGAATTTCTCCGGGGCAAGCTCATGAAAATCCCGCATCACCGTTTCCTTCAGGAGCTCAGTATGGAGCGCCGCCACGCCGTTCACCGTATGGCTTCCCACGGTAGCCAGGTGCGCCATGCGCACGTACCTGTCCCCCGTCTCATCGATGAGCGACATGCGTCGTACCCGCTCCTCATCGCCCGGACAGGCCGCCCTGACCTCGATGAGAAACCGCCTGTTGATCTCGTATATGATCTCGAGGTGCCGGGGAAGAAGGCTCCGGAAGAGCGGGACAGGCCACTTCTCAAGGGCCTCCGGCAGGAGCGTGTGGTTCGTATAGGAAAAGGTCTTCCTCGTTGCGTCCCACGCCGTATCCCAATCAACCCGGTACTGGTCGACGAGAAGTCTCATGAGCTCCGCGACCGCGATGGATGGATGGGTATCGTTGAGCTGGACGGCAAACCTTTCGTGGAGGGTTTCGGGCCTTCCCCCCACGAATGCGTGGATGCGGATCATGTCCTGCAGCGAACAGGAAACAAAGAAGTTCTGCTGGGCCAGCCTCAACCTCTTGCCCCCTGCAGGCTCATCGTTGGGATAGAGGACCTTCGAGATCATCTCGGAGGCGATTTTCTCCTCCACAGCCCCATCATAATCTCCCATGTTAAATGCTTGAAAATCAAAGGATTCGCAGGCCTCCGACTTCCACAGGCGAAGGATATTGACTATCCCCACGTGATACCCGGGGACGGGGGTGTCGTAGGCCATGCCCTTCACGACCCTCTCGGGAACCCAGCGGACGCGGTAACACCCGTCCTCGTCGTAGTAATACTCAGTGCTCCCGCCGAACTGCACGTAGTAAGCGATCTCGGGCCTGGCGATCTCCCAGGGATTGCCGAGAGCGAGCCACTTGTCCGTAATCTCGCGCTGCCAGCCGTCGACGATCTCCTGGTCGAATATGCCGAATTCGTACCGTATCCCGTAGCCGAGCGCGTGTATCTCCTGTGTTGCCAGGGAGTCGAGAAAACAGGCGGCAAGCCTTCCCAAACCTCCGTTGCCGAGGCCGGGCTCGGCTTCCTGCTCCAGAAGTTGATCGAGATCGAGACCGAGCGCGGCCACCGCCTCCGCCGTCTGTTCCCGGATCCCCAGGTTGACCATGGCGTTGCCCAGGTGGGGTCCCATGAGAAACTCCGCCGAGAGATAGGCAACCGCCCGCGCGGTGCGGCGCAGCCCTTCCGTCGAACGGACCCAGTTCTCCAGCATCCTGTCCCGCACCGTGTACGCCAGGGCCATGTACCAGTCGTTCCTCGTAGCGAGCAGCGGAACGCGGGCCTGGATGAAATTGAGGTTCTCCAGGATAGCGCGCCTCATGGTGTCGGCATCGAGGCCCGTCCGGACATCCTTCCCCGACATGAGCTTCACATCCTGAACGTCAGCGTCTTCCCTATCCATGGCGACCTCCCGTTGTCTGCACGACTATCAACATAGTAACCCGATCTCTCCCGGTGCTGTCAATACAGAGACCTTCATTGCTGTCGGGGATTGTCCATTTCCCGGAATACCCTCCTTATGGAACAAGGGACAAGGACAGGCAGATCCTCCATACCGGACGAGGTTTCCCTGGCTTGCTCCGGAGGGTCGGCATGTCCGTTGCCGTAGATCTATTTTGGACAGATGTGCACGGGGAAGATTGAACCTTGAAGGGTCTTCATGTTATAAACAGACATGTTCGTTGATTCCCACTGCCATCTTGAGATGGAGGATTTTGACAGGGACCTGGAAGCTGTCGTCACGAACTGTGTCGACGAGGGGCTTGAGTATGTCCTCACGGTCGGGACGGATGAATCCTATTTTGAAAAGGTGCGGAGGCTTGTTGAACGGTATCCTTTCGTTTACGGGGCCCTTGGCATCCATCCTCACAATGCGAAGGATTTCGACGAGAGGGTTGAGAAGGTCGTCCGCGAGGCGGCGAGACATCCCAGGATCGTGGGTTACGGAGAGGTAGGCCTTGACTTCTTCAAGAACCACTCGCCCCGCAGAGTCCAGGAGAAGGTCTTCGTCAGGCAGATCGGTCTGGCGCAGGAACTGGGATTGCCCATCATCGTCCACTCACGGGAGGCGAAACAGGAAACCATCGACATCCTGAGGAGCGAGTATCCTTCGGGATACGGGGTGATCCACTGCTATTCCTACGACGTGGCGGCGGCCCGTGAATTCCTTGACATGGGCTTCTTCATATCCTTTCCGGGAACGGTCACGTACAAGACCGCCGGGAGCCTGAGGGACGTGGTGCGGTTCGTTCCGGTCGACCGGCTCCTTGCGGAAACGGACGCGCCCTTCCTCTCTCCCGTGCCGCACCGGGGAAAACGGAACATCCCCTCCCACGTGAAGATAACCATCGAGGCCATGGCGAAGGAGCGCGGCGTAGGACCCACCGAACTGGCCCCTCTGATGCGTGACAATTTCGTCAACCTCTTTCTCAGGAACCCGCGAAAGGACAGATCATGAAACCGGCCATAATCATCGTCGACATGCTGGAAGGCAACTACACAAAACCCTTGACGGGCCTCAAAGAGGAAGAGAAGATCGTCCCCGTCGTCCGGGATTTCCTCAAGACCGCCCGGGGGCTTGATATCCCCGTCGTCTTTGCCTGCGACAGCTTTCTGGAAAAGGACTTCATTTTCGGGGGCCGCATGAAACCCCACGCCATTCGGGGCACGGAAGGGACAAAACCACTTTCCGAGCTGGAACCTCAGGCGTCGGACATCATCCTCGACAAACGGCGGTTCAGCGCCTTCTTTAAGACCGACCTCGATCAGACGCTTCGGACCCTCGGCGTCGACACCGTGGCGGTGGGTGGGATAAACACCCATTTCTGCGTGCTCGCCACCGCTTTCGATGCCATATGCAACGACTTCGCCACCATCATCCTCGAGGATATGAGCGCCGCTTTCAAGAAGGAGATTCACGAGAGTTTCCTGGACGCTTACCGCAAGAACGTCCTGTTCCCCATTTTTCGCGTCATGAAATCGAGGGACCTGATTGAGGAGTTCGAGAGAGAAATGCAATGAGAGGCAAGAGGCAGGATATCTATATCGGGAGAAGACCCCCCGTTCGCAGGAGGCTCATCCGCACTCCCTACATCGTTGTCCTCGTGGTCCTCGCCGTCGCGGCGGCGGGCTTCTTCGCTTACCGCTATGCCAGACTGGCGAGACCCCCTAAGATGGTGGTCGTCGCAGAGGTGAACGAGCTCAAGGTCTACTATCCCTCGCCACCGGCGAAGCTGAGCATGAAAAGCGTTCCCGTCAAGAACACGCTCACGGACCGGGAAAAGGCCGACGCCATCATAAGGGCCCTCAGGACCGGCAAGGCCCTTCCCGACACCCTCTCCCTCACCGATTTCGCCGCCGATACAGACGGAACACTGATACTCAATTTTACGCCCGACATAGCCCTTCTGAAACTCGATCCCCTGACAGAGATACAGACGGTCTACGCCATCGTAAATTCCTTTCTTGCGAACTTCACGAAGGCGAAGAATGTTCAGCTCCTCGCCGCAGGCCAGGCCTTCTTCACGATAGGCGGGACAGTCTACACCTATAGACCGATGGAGTTCAGCTCTCACATGCTGGAGGACTAAATGATCGACCCGAAGATGATCCGCGAAAACATAGAGGCCGTCAGTGCCGCACTGACGAAGAGACAGGCTTCCTTCGATACCGGCAGGCTCGTCGAACTGGACGGTGAGCGCCGCAGGCTTATCCAGGAAACGGAGAAGTTGAAGAACGAGAAGAATACCCTCTCCAACGAGATAGCGAAACTGAGGAAGTCCGGCGCCGACGCCTCCGATATGATAGAGCACCAGCGCTCCCTGGGCAGGAGCATCGAGGAGACGGGGCAAAACCTCAAAGTCATTGAAGAGGAATGGGAACAACTCCTCCTTGTCATCCCCAACATGCCCGACGCATCCGTTCCCGTCGGGACGACCGATGAAGACAACAAGGTCGTCAGGACCTGGGGCGAAAAACCCTCTTTCGATTTCGAACCGAAGGCCCACTGGGACCTTGGCGAGGGTCTCGACATCCTCGATTTCAAGCGTGCCGCGAAAATCACCGGGTCGCGCTTCACCCTCTACAAGGCGTCGGGCGCGCTCCTCGAGAGGGCCCTCATCAATTTCATGCTCGACCTCCATGTCGGGGAGCACGGATATACCGAGGTGCTGCCGCCCTTCATGGTCAACCGCACCTCCATGACGGGCACGGGCCAGCTGCCGAAATTCGAGGAAGAGCTCTTCCACCTGGAGGGGGTGGACTACTTCCTCATCCCCACGGCCGAGGTGCCGGTAACAAATATCCACGCCGATGAGATCCTTAAGGAAGAGGAACTCCCCATCAAGTACGTCTCATACACCCCTTGTTTCCGCAAGGAGGCCGGGGCCCACGGCAAGGATACCCGGGGGCTTACGCGCCAGCACCAGTTCAACAAGGTGGAGCTCGTCAAGTTCGCCCATCCCGACAACTCCTTCGATGAGCTGGAGGGCCTGCTGCTCGATGCTGAGGACGTCCTCAGGAAACTCAACATCCATTACCGCGTCAGCGCCCTTTGCACAGGGGACCTCGGGTTTTCCTCAGCCAAGACCTACGACATCGAGGTCTGGCTCCCCGGCCAGAACATATACCGCGAGATATCCTCATGCAGTTGCTTCACCGACTTCCAGGCCCGCAGGGCGAAGATCCGCTTCCGCAGGCAGGGAGGGAAGACGGAGCTCGTCCATACCCTGAACGGCTCCGGACTCGCCATAGGCAGGACGGTTATGGCCGTCATGGAAAACTACCAGAACGCAGACGGCACAATAACCATCCCCGAGGCTTTAAGACCGTACATGAGGGGTGCGGCAAAGATCGGATAAGAAGACCGTTTCAGGTTTCACGTTTCAGGTTTCAGGAAGGACAGAAAAAGGTCTCTCGAGAAGGCTCTTTCAAATCTCTGTTTTTCCTTGAAACCTGAAACGTGAAACCTGAAACGGTCTTTATGCTCTGAGGAGTTCGTCGATCCTTTTCGTTATGACCGGGTCTTCTTCGATCTCTTTGATCTCGGTGAGGATGCTGCTGGAGTTGTCGCCGAAGAGGGATTGGAGGAAATCCAGGGCGCGGAGCTTAAGGCCCCTGTCTCCTATCTCTTTCAGGGTGTTCATGATGGCTATGATGGCCCTCTTCTTGCCCGTCTGACCGATGCCCTGGATGACGAGGTTCTTGATCTCCAGGACGTCCTCCTCCTTGAGGTGCAGGAGCAGGGGGTTGATCATGTCCTTGTCGTTGATCTCCACGAGAAGGCTGATAGCATTCCTTCTCTTCTCCACGTCCTCACTGTAGAGAAGCTTCAGGATGGGTTGGATGTCTATGCCGCGTTCGGACCTGTTGGCGGTCTCAAAGAGACCCCTCCAATCCCTCCCGCGCGCGATAAGGCTTGCCAGAGTGATACCCATTTCCTCCTTCGACATCACGAGCTGATTCTGCCATCTTTCAGCAAGGCCCAGGGTCTCGTCATCGAGAAAGGTCTCGTTGACTATGAGATTACCCAGGATGGTACGGAGCATCTTCTTCTCTTCAAATCGCCCAAGATCGAGCGCGCGCCAGAGCGGTTCCCTGAGAACCCTGTTGGCAAGGGCAAAATAGGGGCTTCCCTGGTATTCGGTCTCCCGAAGAATCCCGCGCTCGCCCAAGGACGATACCAGGGGCATGATCCTTTCGTGGGGGATTGCGGTCTCGTTGTGAATGTCGTCAACGTCGTACCTCTTCATGACAGGGCCGGCGGCATCGACAAACACGGACAGAACAAGGGCCAGGTCGCCGTCATCGTTGATTCCCTGAAGGGCCCCCCGCACGAAGGCATCCGTCTCGGCCGGACCCTTCGGGAAGCCTTCGCCGAGAGGAAGGCCGTGCACATCACCTGATATCCTCCTTGGGTTTCCCGGCGTGCGCCCGTAGGATGCCCGCTCGAATGCCTTCAATTCGTAGAGAGAGGATATCTGCATACCCTGGAACACGCGGTACCAGTCGAAGAATGTTTCCTTTTCACCGCAAAGCACGAAATAAGCCCCCGGCTCCCCGAGCATGAACTCCACGAAACGTACCAGTTTTTCCCGTTCCCACTGCTCCATGAACACGATCCTCTCAAGACCGTCTATAACGAAGAAACACGGCCCCCCCTTGAGGAGTGTCTTGCACAGTGAGGTTATGTCAAGATCATCAACACGCGGGATCTTGTGACGCTTCCCTATCACGTCGCGCAGTTCCTTTGTCGGCTGCGACCAGAGCTCGCAGTAATAGACGTTTTCGTGGACGGTCGTGAGCTGCGGCAAAACAAAGTATGTGAGCAGGGTGGTCTTGCCCGCAGATACCTCGCCGGCCACGACCACGGAACGCTCGTTAAAAAGCCTGTCGAGGACAACCGATGCCTCATCCCACCGCTGCACGGGCACACCCTCGAACTCAAAGTAAGGCGAAACCTTCGGTATTCTGAATACGTCACGCTCATAGTAGAAATTGCTCGTAATGACCCACACGATCTCCCGGTACTGAAACCCGAGCTTCCCGTTTACGTGGTTCTTGAACCTCACGAACATGCTTTCCACATACCGTTTGACACTCTCGAGCATGTGCGTCTCGTAAGGAACCCTGCTGTTGTACTGGATGGAGATGATCCCCTCCCGGCTGTCGACATCGAGCACGGCCTCGCCGGGCCTTAGAGCCAGCTCGTGGTCGCCGTACCGCTTCAAGCGGTTGTGGGCGAGGTCGGTGAAGAAGACGTCCACCAGAAGATGGGCAAAGTTGAAAAGGTACTCGAAGACCTTCATGTTCCGTATTATGGCCTTGGAGGCATTGTCCGTTATCTCCGTCTCGAGGGGAACCTTTTTGACAAGATGGGCGTAGCTCAGGGCATTGATGGCTTCGACGGCCCCTTCCGGGATATCAAGGCGACGTGCTATCTCATAGTTCATAAAAACGCCCTTCACATCCATGTCCCGGGCATTGAGTATGTCACCGTTGAGGGGCCAGTCGAATTCCCTCATCAAGGAAAGGTCGTGGAGGTAGATCGTGCCGAGCAGGGCGAAGATCTCGCCTGAGAACATCTCTTCGGTACGGTCCTTGGGATCGGGAATAAGCTTCTCTATGATGCCCTTCAGGGTCTCCACGTGCGCCGCAATAGGGGCGTCAATCAGCGGGAAGACCTTCTTGTCGCAATAGCTCCTGAGGTCGAGGAATCTTCGATAAAGCTTGAGTTCCCTTTCCTTCTCCTTCAGGACTTCTTCCAACCTTGCCTTCACGCAATCTCCCCCGTCCGGACGTACTTACGGCAGGCTGTCCGCATTACATCTGTCCCGGGTGTCCCGACGGCAAGGGTACCCTTAATGGAGTTGTCGGCGCCATACATAGAGAATCGGGCTCGCCACGAAGATCGACGAGTACGTACCCACGATAAGGCCAAGAAAAAGAGCGAAGGCAAAATCGAAGAGCACCTCTCCGCCGAAGATCATAATGGCGGCAAGACTGATGAGGGTGGTGATGCCGGTGACGATCGTCCTGGAAAGGACCTCGTTGATGCTCGCGTTTATGACATTGCCGAAATCATCCCGGGATTTCATCTTGCCCGAGTTCTCCCTGATGCGGTCGAATACGACAACCGTATCCTGGAGAGAGTATCCCGCTATCGTCAAAAGCGCCGTGATAATGAGAAGGTTAAACTCCTTGTTGAGGAAGTAAAAGACTCCCGCTATAACGAGAACATCGTGGAACGTGGCGATGGTGGCCGCGATGCCCGAGAGGAAGGTAAACCTCCAGGCTATATATATGATGATCCCGAGCAGCGCGAGGACAATGGCGATGATGGCGTATCTCTTCAGCGACTGGCCCACGCCGGGACCCACCATATTGCTCCCGAGAACCTCGAACTTCGCCCCCTTGAGCTGAGTCGAAAGGATGGATGTTATCTTCGTCGCGAGAGATTCCTTTTCCGTATCGGAAAGCTTCGTCTTGATGAAGAAGTCCCGCGTTCCGCTGACCTCCTGGATCTGCACATCGCTAATACCCCCGCTCGTCAGGGCCGACCTCAGCTCACCGATGTCCACCTTCTCGGCGAACCTGACCTGTACATTCGTACCACCCGTGAAGTCAATGCTCAGGTTGGCTTTGCCCAGAGAAATCATGATGAAAGAGAACACCCCCAGGGCAACGAGTATCCCCGACAAGACAAATGCCTTCTTCCTCAACGAGATGAAATCGATTTTCGTATCCTTAATGAGCTCCATCATGGCCGCCGCCTTATATACTCAGTGTTCTGGGTTTGAATCTCACCAGTATCCAGTCAAAGATGGTCTTCGATCCGAACACCGCGGTGAAAAGATTTATGATCATGCCGAAGATCAGGGTTATTGCGAAACCCTTTATCGGCCCTGTTCCGAATATGAAGAGAACAGCCGCCGTGATAAGCGTGGTGATGTGGGAATCGAATATCGCCACCCACGCCTTGGTGTAACCTCCGTCCACGGCCGCCCTGACCGTCTTTCCCAGTCGCAGCTCTTCGCGTATCCTTTCGAAGATAAGGACGTTGGAGTCAACACCCATGCCGATGGTCAGCGCGATACCCGCTATGCCGGGGAGGGTCATCGTGGCTTTGAAGGCGCTGAAGACGCCCAGAAGATATATGAGGTTGAGGGCAAGCGCCACATTGGCGATGATGCCCGAATACCGGTAATAGACGACCATGAAGACCACGACGAAAATAGATGCAAGTAAACAGGCAAGAACGCCCGCGTTGATCGAATCCTGACCGAGTGTCGGCCCGATGGTAATGTTCTGGACCACTCTCACCGGAGCCGGAAGGGCACCCGCCCGAAGGACTATCGCAAGGTCCTTCGCCTCGTTCGTTGTAAAGCCGCCCGTAATGGAAGCCTTGCCGCCCGATATCCTCTCGCGTATCTGCGGTGCCGAATACACAGTGTTGTCGAGGACTATGGCAAGCCTCTTGCCCACGTTCTCCGCCGTCACCCTGTCGAAGATCCTCGCCCCTTCGCTGTTGAACTCGAGACCCACGGATATCTCACTGCCGATGTCCCTGCCGCCCACATGGACCCGTGCATCCGTAAGCAGCTCGCCTGTCAGGACGGCCTGCTTCTTCAGTACGATGGGAGCGGTCGTCTCAATTCCCGTTTCCCTGTTCCTGGACCTTATCTTAAGAACCTCGCTCCCCGCGGGAATGGCCCCGGTCTCTCCGCCACGTGTCATGGTTTCTTCATCGACAAGCTTGAACTCCAGTTGCGCTGTTCTGCCTATGAGCTCGAGCGCCCTTTCGGGATCCTTCACGCCCGGAAGCTGCACCAGCAGCTGGTTCTCTCCCTGCTTCACGATGACCGGCTCGGAAACGCCGAACTGATCTATCCTGTTGCGTATCGTTTCCAGGGCCTGGTTAACGGCGTTCTCCTTTATCGATGCAAGCTCCTTCTCGGGAAGAACGAACTCGATGCTCAGAAGATCACCCTCCGGTCTGGCAGCGCCGGCCTTAAGATCCGGAAACTTGCTTCCCACTACGTTGAAGAGCTTCTCTTTCTGGTCGGGTCGAATGGAAACGTTGATGTCGTGTCCCTTCTTGTCTATCCCCAGGAACCTCACACCGTCCGAGATCATGGCATCCTTGAGGGCGTTCACCCGCCTGTCGACTATGTTGTCCATGAGCTTCGACGTATCGAGTTCGAGGAGCAGGTGCATGCCGCCTTTCAGGTCGAGTCCAAGGTGGATCTTATCGCTGGGAAGGTATTTCTTCCAGATACCCCCCAGTTCCACGACATTGGGCAGGCAAAAGACGACGGACACGACGAGAAAGACTGCGACGAGAATAAATCTCAGTTTCAGTGACTTGATCACGTATGAACCTCATTCGGTTGGATTCGGCAAATTCCAGCTCAAAAAGTACAACCAAATTACAGCCATACGCCGTGATTTGTCAAGACAAATTTCACAATCAGGGCCTGTACGTGATGGCGCTTTCGGATACCGTTCGCCCCGGGGACCATCATACTCCCGGACGTCCAAATGTGTGGACTCGAAAATCACACCTGCGATATGATACACACATCATCCATATGCGCCCCGGACGGGTTCCGGACATACCAGGAAGAGACGATGAACAGAGAGGATGTCGAAAGAAGGATCGGGCATCTCAGGAAGGAGCTGGAATACCACAACCACCGGTATTATGTCCTCGACGATCCCGCGGTGACGGACAGGGAGTACGACGACCTTATGCGCGAGCTTACGCGCCTGGAGACGGAACACCCGGAACTTGCCGACCCCGCATCACCGACGCAGCGTGTCGGATCGCGGCCCCTCGACGCCTTCTCGAGCGTCAAGCACTCCATCCCCATGCTGAGCCTCCAGAACGCCATGGGCGAGGAGGAGGTCAGGGACTTCCACAGACGCGTCACGAAGCTCCTTGGGACGAGCGACGTCGAATACGCCATGGAGGTCAAGATAGACGGACTGGCCGTGGAACTCGTCTACATCGACGGCGTCTTCACGCTTGGCTCCACGCGGGGTGACGGGTATGTCGGCGAGGATGTGACCCAGAACCTGCGGACGATCCGGGCCATACCGCTTCGCCTGCGGACCGACGGGGACGTGCCCCCGCCCGCCCGTCTCGAGGTCCGTGGTGAGGTCTACATGGGGAAAAGGGAGTTCCTAGCCCTCAACGGAGAGCGGGAGCAGACCGGGGAGCCCCTCTTCGCGAACCCTCGCAACGCTGCGGCAGGCTCCATCCGCCAGCTCGATTCCAGGATCACCGCGACGAGAAAGCTCAACATATTCTGCTACGCCCCGGGCAGCATCACCGGGGCCTCGTTCTCCACCCACATGGAGTTCCTCGACTGCCTTAGAGGCTGGGGCTTCAGGGTCAACGACAACACCCGGCTCTGCCGCACCATCGAAGAGGTCGTGGAGCAGTACAACCGCATCAGGTCCATGCGGGAGGAGATCCCCTACGAGATAGACGGCACCGTTATCAAGGTAAACCGCATCGACCAGCAGGCAGCCCTTGGAACCGTCTCGCGCTCCCCTCGCTGGGCGATCGCGTTCAAGTTCGAGGCGATCGAAGAGGAGACGACGGTCGAGGACATACTCGTCAGCGTCGGTCGCACCGGCGCCCTCACCCCCGTCGCCGCCCTCAAGCCAGTCACCGTGGGCGGGGTGGAGGTCTCCCGGGCCACCCTGCATAACGAGGACGAGATCGCCCGAAAGGATGTGAGGGTCGGGGACAGGGTTATCGTGACCCGTGCGGGGGACGTCATCCCCGAGGTCGTCCGGGTCCTCGACGCCGCACGGCCGGGACGGGCCGAACCCTTCAAAATGCCGGATACGTGCCCCGTCTGCGGCGAGGCGGTCGTCAGGCCCCCCGGCGAGGCCATACGTCGCTGCGTCAATATAAGCTGTCCCGCCCAGATCAAGGGGAGCATCGAGCACTTCGCCTCCAAGCGTGCCATGGACATCGACGGCCTGGGGACGAAGCTTGTGGAGCAGCTCGTCGACAAGGAGATCATCCGCGACGTGGCCGACCTCTATTATATAAGGAAGGAAACCCTCGCCGGCCTCGAGCGCATGGCCGACAAGTCCGCCGGGAACATCATCGACGCCATCGAGGCATCGAAACACAGACCTTTCGCCCGCTTCATCCACGCGCTGGGCATCCGGCAGGTGGGAGAGCACGCCGCGGATCTCCTGGCGGAGCGCTTCGACTCCATTGAAAGGCTTATGGCCGCGGACGCGCCCATGCTGCTCGCCATACCCGAGATCGGCCCCGAGGCGGCGGGCAGCATCACCGCCTTCTTCCGTGACGAGAAGAACCGCGAAACCATTAAGAGGATCCTCGACGCCGGCGTCGAGCTCGAGTACGAACGGGGCGGTACGAAGAAACTCGCCGGCCTCACCTTCGTCTTCACCGGCTCCCTGTCGTCCATGTCCCGCGACGAGGCCAGGGCAAAGGTCGAGGAACTCGGCGCGAGGACCGCCTCGTCGGTGAGCAAGAAGGTCAGCTATGTAGTCGCCGGCGAAGAGGCCGGCTCCAAGCTCGACAAGGCGAGGCAGCTCGGCCTCACGATACTCACGGAACAGGAGTTCACGGAACTGCTGGGTTCCTGACCCTTATTCTTTCCGATCTCTTCCATCGGTTGACCTGTCACATTACATGGCAGGATCGACACTTGAACAATCCTGCGCCCCTCCCCGCATGCATTAATACCCCTAACGCTTGAACATCACTTTTAAGGAGGAACATAATGAAGAAGCTGTTTACAGTTCTTGTGGTGGTCGGTTTCATGGCAATGGCAGGCACTGCAATAGCGGGCAATACCGCCGATGTGAACGTATCCGCCACTGTTACAGGTGAATGCGGCTTCGACAGTGGTGGTTCCGTGACCTTCACACTCAACCCCTCGTCACGCGAGGATGCCAGCGGAACGGTGGTGCAACCCATATTCTGGTGCAGCAAGGGTACGTCTTACACTATCTCCGATAACAACGGCGACAACAGGGAGGGAACCACCTACCGTATGAAGCATGAGTCCGCTGACGGTGAGTATATCCCGTATTCGTTCACCTACACCGCAGGAGGAGAAGGCCAGGGACAGTCCAACAAGTTACAGATGAACATAGCCTCATCCGTGGCGGCGGCCTCGTATATCAACGCAAAAGCAGGTGGCTACAGCGACAAGGTAACCTTGTCGATCACTCCCTGATCCATTGCAAAGGCGAAGGGCAGCGGAACAATTCGGACAACATACGGAAATAATTCGTATCCACATGGCACTCAGAGCTGTGATCATCACGGCAGTGGTCTTGGGCGCGATCCATTTCCCCATCTTCTGTTCCGGGCAGGAGTGGAGCGTATCCCCGATAAGGCTGGAATTTGCCTCTGAAAAGGCAAGCGGGGTCATCACGATATCAAACAACAGCGCCAAAAGACTCAATTGCCAGATGAAGGCGTTCCGGTGGACGCAGGATGAGGAAGGCAAGGACCGGTATACGGAGACCAGGGATATCATCTTCTTTCCCAGGCTGATGGTCATTGAACCGAAAGACCGAAAGGTGATACGGGTAGGAACAAAAGTCTCGGCCTCCCAGGCGGAGCAGACGTACAGACTCTTTGTCGAAGATGTCACCCCCTCTCAATCCGGTGAAGGGGCAAACGTCGTTTTTGCCATCCGGTTCGGCGTGCCCATATTCTTGAAACCATTCAAGGAAAAGACCGAGGGAGTGATAGAAAGGATTGCCATGGATAAGGGCGTCATTGAGGTAACCGTGAAGAATACCGGCAACTCTCACTTTATCATCCAGAAGATCACGGTCAGGGCTGTGGGCCCCGGAAGCGAAGCTATACTTTCGAAAGACCTGCCGGGCTGGTACCTCCTGAGCGGCTCTGTGAAGAACCACACGATGGAAATTCCCCGAGAATCGTGCCGTAAGATCGCCAGGGTCGAGATCGAAGTGAAGACCGATAAGTTCACCCTCAAAGACGATCTGAATGTCCAAAAGACCATGTGTTCCCGCTAGGATACGCGAATACAAAACGTTCCGGGTGCCTTCCGTCTCCTGTATGATATGTCTTCTCGTTCTGATCGCGCCTTCTGTGATCCTTGGAACGGCAGCCGCGCAACGGGTGCCGCCAACCGGGGAGGAGGTCATCGTCGGCATCGCGCTCAATTCGGAGAGCAAAGGTGATCGTATCGTCTACTATGTGGAAGACAGGGATTTTCTCATCAAGGCGGAAGACTTGAAAGAAACCGGATTCACAGACCCGGGCGGTGCTGTATACACCATCTCGGGAGAGCCCTGGGTCTCTCTTCGCTCCATGAAGGATGTCACCTTCACATTCGACGAAAAAACTCTTTCCCTGGCCATAACCGCCGATCCGAAGCTTCTTGTGAAGAGAGTGCTCGACTTCAAACCCGGGCGTTCAACAAGGGTCTACTACCCGAAAGACAATAGCGCGTTTCTCAATTACGGGTTCGCTCATTCCTCGGAACCGGACAATTCCAGCTCCGGCGAACTGAGCGTGACCAACGAACTGGGGGTGCGCGTTTGCGACATCCTATTTCTGACAAACTCAACGTACGAGAGGTCGGCAAGGAATGAAAACCTCATCAGGCTTCAGAGTAACGCGACCTATGACTTCAGGAAAGATATGAGGCGTCTTGTTCTGGGTGATTTCTTCGCGTCATCGGGTGACCTCGGGGGAAGCGTCAATCTTGGCGGCCTGAGCTACTCCAAGGTTTACGGCATCGATCCCTATTTCATCAAGCAACCCTTGTTCAACCTTTCCGGACAAACCACACTCCCTTCCGAGGCCGACATCTACGTGGACGGTGTGTTGATGAGAAGGGAAAAGCTGTCACCCGGCGGCTTTGAGCTCCGGAACATACAGTATTACGGTGGGTATCGCAACGTCGACGTGGTCATGAGAGATCCCTTTGGAAGGGAACAGACCATCAGGAGCCCCTTCTTCTTCAATGATGTCCTGTTGAGGAAAGGACTTCACGAATACAGTTACAGCATCGGTTCCCTGCGACAGGACTACGGAGAGAAGAGCAACCGCTACGGCAATCCCGCCTTCAGCGCCTTCCACAGATACGGCGTGTCCGATACGCTTGCACTTGGGTTGAGGGGTGAAGGTGCCGGCAGGACGATGAACTACGGGCCCGTGGTCACCTTTCTTGAGAAACGCCTCGGCATTTTCAAGGTCTCCCTGTCCCAGAGCCTTGGAGAGTACGGAGGGTTCGCGGGGCTCTTCAGTCACCTTTATCAAAGTAACAGGTTCAGCACTCAGTTCATGCTCCAGGGCAACACCAGAGACTACAGGACATTGACGAACAAAGCTTTTACGGATATCCCGAAATGCCAGGTCAGCGCCGGTGTCGGCTACAGCGCCAGGGGTTTAGGCTCCCTGTCCCTCAATTATGCCGGTATCAGGAAGTACCTGGGGTACGACAGCGAGACATTCACGACGACGTACCAGCGGCAGCTGACCGATACCCTCCAGATGTCCCTGTCGTTCAGGCAATCCAACCGGAGCGAATACGGCAATGAATTGTCCCTGCGCCTGACCTATTATCCCAAGAGGAATATCGCGATGACGGTGGACCACCGCAGGGACAGCGGCACCGACACCACGTCCTTCCAGGTACAGAAGAACGTTCCCGCGGGAGAAGGATACGGCTACAGAATCACCGCGCAGGAAACCAACGGCCCCGAAGTCCAAAACGTATTCGTGAACCCTTTTGTTCAGCTCAACGGCCCGCACGGCATATACACCGGGGAATTCAGGGGTCAGTACGGCAGGAACCTGACGGCGCAGACGTATGTGCTCTCCGCATCAGGCGGCATCGTCCACCTCGCTGATACGATTGGATTTACGAGACCGGTGTACGACAGTTTCGGCCTGGTGAAGGTTGGCGGGCTGAAAGGTGTGGAGATCCTTCAAAACAATCAGGTGGTCGGCAAAACGGACACATCGGGCAAGGCGTTCGTTCCATCGATGAACTCATTCACCGACAATTTCATCGCTGTCAATTACGAGAACCTTCCCATGAACCATTCAATAAAGGACGTCGTCCGAAGTGTTTCCCCGCCATTCAGAAGCGGGTCTCTGATCAGCTTCGACGTCTCCAGGACACAGGGTATTGCGGGCATCCTGATGACCATGATCGACGGGTCAGCCAAACCGGTCGAATTCCGGGAGATACACATGGTCGTGAACGGGAAGGAGGTTACCTTCCCCACAGGGAGAGGAGGGGAATTCTATGTCGAGAACATTCCGCCGGGACAATACCATGCATGGTGCAATCACAGGGGGAAGACGCTTGTCTTTGATGTAGCAATACCGGCAAGCGACGATATTATCATAGACCTTGGGAGTATAACCATTGAAAACATCAGTTAGGATTGCCGCGGTGTTGATGTTCGTCCTGTTCTCAATCCAGGTCTTTGCCGAATGCCACGTAACAAGCGCGGGCATTAGTTTTGGGGCCTACAGTGCGTCTTCGAAGGCAGACCACGCCTCGACAGGCACCGTCACCGTGACCTGTGACGGGTCACCTCCCGGTGTTATTGTAGACATCGCCATAGGGCGCGGCGTGAACTCCGGAACATTCGGTCCCCGTCAGATGAAACGGACGGGAGGTACCGACCTTCTGGAGTACAATTTGTACACTCCCGATAGCGTGTCAAAAGTCTGGGGCGAAGGCACGGAAGGAACTCACATCGTGAAGACCCCCCAGGGCGTATACCAGAACCGGCCCGCAAGTCTCACCATCAATGGAAGGATATATGCCGGTCAGGATGTTCGCCCGGGAACCTACGGCGACACCCTTTCCCTCACTATCATGTGGTAGAGAGGCCCGTTCGCGAACAATTCTATTGACTCGCCGCCCCATTCCCTGTACAAGAATATCTGGAAATCATGTTCGCGATACTTGGAGGAACATCACTGCTCGAGGGCCGGATCTTCTCCGGATGGCCCGAGGAAACCGTTAAGACCCCTTTCGGCACCGTTACCGTGAAGAAAGGGGACGGCGTCGTTTTTCTTCAGAGACACGGCGACCCCCCTCTGCCCCCTCACAGGATCCGGCATCGGGCGAACATCGCCGCCCTCAGGGAACTGGGGGTGCTGAGGATAGTTGCCGTCAATTCCGTGGGGAGCCTCAAGTTCTCCCTTGAGCCCGGCACCCTCCTCGTCCCCGACGACTTCGTCTCCCCCTGGCGCATCGAGACCTTCTTCGACGATGAGATGCGTTTCATGATACCCGTGATGGACGGGAACTTTGCCCACGACGTGTTCGTGGCGTGCAGGGAGCACACCATGGCGGTGCGGATGGGAGGCACCTACGTTCAGACCATCGGGCCGAGGCTGGAGACGCGGGCGGAGATCAACATACTCAAGGGTTACGGGGATATCGTCGGGATGACGCTCGCCTCCGAGGCGACCCTCGCCATGGAGATGGACCTGCCCTACGCCAGCATCTGCTCCATCGACAATTATTGCCACGGCATAGTCGAGGTGCCCCTGACGATGGACGAGATCCGGGCGAACGTGTCACGGAACCTCTCGACCATCGAAAGCGTCCTTACCACCCTCATCACGCGGGGCCTCCCGTGACGATCCTTATCAAGGGCGTCCTCCTCGACGGCGCCGTCAGGGATATCTTCATCGACAACGGCGTCATACTCGAAATCTCGCCATCATGCACCCGCACCGCCGACAAGACCATAGACGGCACGGGCAGGGCGGCCCTGCCCTCTCTCATCAACGGACACACCCACGCCGCCATGACCCTCTTCAGGGGTTACGCCGACGACATGCCCCTGAAATCCTGGCTCGAAGACAAGATATGGGCCCTCGAATCGAAACTGACTCAAGAGGACGTGTACTGGGGGTCTAAGCTTGCGTGCCTGGAGATGATAAAGAACGGCGTCACCGTCTTCAACGATATGTACTGGCACTGGGAGGCAACCGCCCGGGCCGCCGCCGACATGAAGGTGCGGGGCTTCATCAACGCCGTCTTCATCGATATGTTCGAAGAGGGCAAGGCCCGGGAGCAGATAGCACTCAACCGCGACCTCTACGCACTCTCGAAAGAGTATGAGCCCTACGCGACCTTCACCCTCGGTCCCCACGCACTCTACACGGTATCGAGGACAAGTCTTGAATGGGCTCGCGACTTCTCCATCGATAAGGACATCCTCATCCACATGCATCTCGCGGAGACCGCCGACGAGACACATTTCTCGCAGGAGAAGTATGGAATGTCCCCCGTGGAGTTCCTTGACTCCATCGGTCTTCTTTCCGAGCGCTACATCGGCTGCCACGGCTGCGCCCTCGATGAAGCCGACGTCCGCATCCTCAGCGAGCGGGGCGTCCGGCTCGTCCACATGCCCGTCTCCAATCTCAAGCTTGCCGTGGGACGCGTCTTTCCTCACCGTCTCATCGGTGAGGCCGGAATACCCTATTGTTTCGGGACAGACGGATGCGCCTCGAACAATCACCTCGACATCCTGGAAACGATGAAGTTCGCCTCCCTCCTCGCGAAGTTCCACACGTCGGACCCCACGATGCTTCCGGCCCGGCAGACCTTCGACATGGCGACGCGCACCGCGGCGGACATGTTCCGTCTCGGCGAGTGGTCGATCAGGGAGGGATTGAGTCCCGACATCATCCTCATCGACCTCGCACGGCCCGAGTTCATCCCCAACTTCGACATCTATTCCGATATGGTCTACGCCGCGAACGGTTCCGCCGTCGACACCGTCATCTGCATGGGAGAGGTCCTCATGGAGAGACGTGTCGTTCCCGGCGAAGAGGAGATCATGGCAAGGGCCGCCGAGACGGCCCGCGCTCTCGTCACGAGATGATATTCGTCTGCGACGTCATGCTGGGAAAGCTTGCCCGGTACCTGAGGATCCTGGGCTTCGACGCCCCTTCTGTCCGCCGGGGAGACGACCCGGCGTCTTTCCCCGCACCATCCTCCGCTTGCGTTCACCTCACGAAGAGGCAGGATCGAACGGCCCGCCCCCACACGGTGGTCATCCATGCCAACAACCCCGGTGACCAGCTTCTGGAGATAAAAGGGATGGTAGAGGAATACATGGATTCCGCCGCGTACATGACGCGCTGCATCGAATGCAACGCCCTCCTTGCCGACGCGACCGGGGAGGAGATCGAGCCCTTCGTCCCCGAGTACATCTACCACCACCACGACCGCTTCAAGGTCTGCCCGTCATGCGGGAAGGTCTACTGGGAGGGTTCCCACGCGGGTAAGATGCGTGAGTGGATCGAGAAGTTCATCAACCGCGACGGTTGACGGGTCATACGAGGTAAGGCGAAATGAGAGAGAAATTCCCCTTTGACGAGATGATGGCCGGTTTGACGGACTTTTTCCCCGAAGAAGCGGCGCCGGTCATCACCCGCATATCCCGGGGAGAGACGGGAGACCCCTTCGTGGTCCTCATCGGGACGCTCCTTTCCCTCCGGACAAAGGACGAGACGACGGAGAAGGTGATGGAGACCCTCCTGCCCCGCGCCGCGACCCCCCGGGCGCTCCTTGACATCCCCGATGGAGAGCTGGAGAGGATGATCTATCCCGTTGGCTTCTACCGGAACAAGGCGAAGGTCCTCAAGGAGGTAGCCCGGACCATCATCGACAGGTATGACGGGAAGGTCCCCGACACGATCGAGGAGCTTCTCTCCATACGGGGGGTAGGCCGCAAGACGGCGAATCTCGTCGTCACCGAAGGATACGGAAAGCCGGGCATCTGTGTGGATACGCACGTCCACAGGATATCCAACAGACTGGGCATCGTCTCGACGAAAAACCCCCACGCCACCGAAGACGCCCTGAGACGGGTGCTGCCCGGCCGGTACTGGATCGTCTACAATTCCCTTCTCGTCACCTTCGGCAAGCGGATCTGCACTCCCCTGTCCCCGAAGTGCAGCGAGTGCCCCATCGAGAAGCTCTGTGCAAGGAAGGGCGTGACCAGATCACGATGACAGGCCGCCACCGCAACGATCCATACCCGCGCATCCCCGGCGTTGACAGCCCGGTATGGCAATGATATATTCAACGAGTCCCTTGAAAAGCGATGGCGCGCCGCATCCCATGAAGAAGATACTCTTTTACACCCACAACATATTCACGAAGGAGAACCCCGTCGGATACAGGATACAGCAGTACTTCCCGTATCTCGAGGAGCGGGGTTTCAGGGTCTCCCTGCTGACGACGAAGGCGGATTTCGGCACCTTGCTCAAGGCGGCGTCGCGGTCCGATGTCGTCGTTGTGCAGAGGGTCCTTTTGAGCCCCATGAAACTCTCCCTCCTGAAGGTGTTCGCGAAAAAGATGGTCTACGATTTCGACGACGCCGTCATGTACGGCAGCAAGGGAGAGAGTACGACGAGAAGAAAGAGGTTTGCCGCCATCGTCAGGGCTTCGAAGGCGGTCCTCTGCGGTAATTCCTTTCTCATGGAGGAAGCCGGCAGGTACAGGGATTCCGGGATACACTATATGCCCACCACCGTGGATATCGATGAATACCCCGTGAAGGCTCATCAAGGGCGGAAGACCTTCGTCGTCGGATGGATCGGAACGAGCTCCACCCTCAGGTACCTCGACGGCATCAGGGATCTTATCCTTTCCATCACCGACAGGGAAGGGGTCGAGTTCAGGGTCATCGCCGACAGGCCCTTTGGGGTCGAGAAGCGAGGGATAACCTTTCAGAGGTGGAACAAGGAGAGGGAAAAGTCGATGCTCCTCGATTTCGACATGGGCATCATGCCCGCCGGGGACGACCTCTGGTCCCGGGGCAAGTGCGGACTGAAACTGATACAGTACATGGCGATGGGGCTCCCTTCGGTCACGAACCCCGTCGGCGTCTCGAAGGAGATCGTGGCGGACGGTGTAAACGGGTTTTTGAGGACCGACCCCGCGGGATGGGACGAGGCCATAGGGGCACTCAGCTCCGATGTCGCCCTTCGCCGGCGCATCGGCGCGGCGGCGCGGCAGACCGCGGTGGAGCGGTATTCGCTGCAGGTCTGGGGCAACAGGTTCGTCGAGATCGTGGACTCCTTATGAAAGACTCCGAAGGATTGACGGTCGCAACCATAAACGGCATCGAGTGGCACCTCGAGGACAGGGGACTCGTCGAGGTCCTCAAGTCTTTCTCCCACGCCGGAGGAGAACGCAGGCTCTACGGCACCTATCCCTTCAGGGCCGGCAGGGTGTTCGTCAAGTCCTTCCTGGAAAAGGGCCTCCTCGGGGCGATACGGAACAGGGTGCACCCGCGGGGACGCGTCGAGTATCTGATGAGCCGGAAACTTGCCTCTCTCGGAATACCGACACCGGCGTCCTGCGGCTATGGATCGGGACCGGGGACCTCCTGCGTCGTCCATGAATACATCGACGGGGAGAGTTTCATAGATGCTTTCCACAGGTCCGGTGACCGGGACAGGCTCATTGCGGCCCTCGCGGAACTGCTCAAGGCGCTGGAGGAACACCATGTCCTCCACAACGACCTCCACCTGAACAACGTGCTTGTCTCGAAAGGCCGGCTCTACCTTATCGACCTCCACAAGATGAAGATACAAGGATCTTTCACCCGCCGCGACGCGATCTCGAACCTCTCCCACGCCCTTGCCATGGCCTACTGGACGATGACCCCCGAGGAAAAGGAGACGTTCTTCCGGTGCTACGGCAAAGAGGAAATACGGGACGAAACGGAACGCACCCTCCGGGCCATGCACATGCGATGGATCCTGAGGAAGCAGCGCCGGGCCTTTGCGAACACGTCGAAGACGCGGTGGGAGGGCCAACGTCTGTGTATCCTCGGCCGGCAGGACCGCGGCCGCGGGGCCTATGTGGAGACCATCAAGAAGGATGCGAAGGTCACCGTCGAGAGGTACACCGACCATGTGAGGAAGACATACAGCGGCAGGAGAAGACTCAAGAGGGCATGGAAGGCACACGTTGCACTCGTCTACCTCGATCTTCCCCTCATCCCCGACACGTTCTTTGTCACCATGCCCGCCCTCTTCCGGCGCGGGTACATCGCCATGGAGGACCTTGGCGGAAGGGGCGAGGAACTGGACCGCCACGTGGACAGGGTGTATGACGGGGCCTCCGGCAGGGAAAGAAAGGCGCTGGCGGACTCCCTTGCCCTTTTTCTCAAGGGGGCCATGAGGACAGGGGTCGTCCATCGCGATCTGAAGGCCTGCAACATTTTCAGGCTCGATGACGGCACTTTCCGCTTCCTCGACGTGGAGGATGTCAGTTTCCGGGAGGCGGACGGGGATGTTCTCCACAGAATGCTCCTGCAGCTCAACACCACCCTGCCCGGGAGGATCGCGGCTCGGGACAGACTGAGATTCCTTGCCAGGCTCACCGCTTCATCGGGTATCGACAGGAGGAAGCTGCTCGAAATGGTGGCGCAGGACTCCAGCCGAAGACAGATAGTCTATGAGGGAACGAAAGGGCTTATGACCGAATCCTGGTGACCGCCTTTTTTTTACCTTTACAAAGAGTAGGTTTTTTTGGTAATTTTGCAAAACATTATGAAAAAATTGAAGTGTGTCATCATCCTCCTCCTGATCCTGTGCCTGCCTGTCCTGATAGAAGCCCAGGAAGCCGAAAGGGTTGCCGGAATCGAGATCACCGGCAATGAACGCGTCGACACCGCCGTCATATCCAACAACATCAAGACGAAGGAAGGCGACGCGTACAACCTCGACAAACTCCGCGAGGACATGAAGAACGTATACAGGACGGGCTTTTTCAGCGACGTCCAGATAGACGTGAAGGACACCGACAAGGGCAAGGCCGTCACCTTCGTCGTCATCGAGAGGCCCCCCGTGAAGGACATCCTGATGACGGGAAACAAGAAGATCAAGACCGATGATCTCAAGGACAAGCTGAAGATCAAGACCGGTACCGTGCTTAACATCGAAAAGGTGAAGGAGAGCATGGACGAGATCCGGAAGCTCTATGCCACCAAAGGGTATTACGCCGCGAAGATCACCTACGAGGTGGACTACGGGGAGAAATACGAGGCCACGGTGAACTTCGTGATAGATGAGCCTCAGCAGTCCTATGTGAGGAAGATAGCCTTCACGGGCAACAAGAACTTCAAGGACAGCAAACTGCAAGGTTACATGCAGACCAAGGAGAAGGGCTGGTTCTCATGGTTCACGGGATCGGGCATACTCGACGAGGATGCCCTCCAGGAAGACCGCAGGAACATCGAGGCCTTCTACCATGATAACGGCTACACCAAGGTCCATGTGGGTGCACCCGATATTCAGCTCTCCAAGGACGGCAAGAGCATCTCCATCACGATGCCCGTCGAGGAGGGCGCAGTGCACAGCGTCGGGACCATCGATTTCGCGGGGGACATCATCTTCCCGCGGGAGGATCTCCTCGGCAGGATCAAGACCAAACAGGGCAAGCTCTTCAGGACCACCGTTTTCTACGAGGACGTCCTCACCGTGACGGACCTGTATCAGGACAAGGGGTATGCCTTTGCCGACGTCGCTCCGCTCACCACCATCGATGACACCAACCATGTGGTCAATGTCACCTTCCAGGTCACGAAGAATCAGGAGGTGTACTTCAACAGGATAAACATCGTCGGGAACACGAGAACCCGGGACAAGGTCGTGCGCAGGGAGCTGAAGTTCGCCGAGGGGGACCGCTTCTCCATCACCGCCATCAAGGACAGCAAGAAGAAACTGAAGAACACCACGTTCTTCAAGGACACCGATTTCAAGATCGTCAAGACCGATGATCCCAGGAAGGTCAACATCGACCTCGGCGTCGAGGAAAAGCCCACGGGTACCTTCGCTGTCGGCGCCGGCTACAGCACGGCGGAGAAGGTGATCGTCTCCGGATCCGTCTCGGAAGAGAACTTCCTGGGCACGGGCAGGAAAGTGGTCCTCGAGGCCGCGCTCAGCAGTTACACCAACGAGTTCCGCTTGAGCTATCTTGAACCGTACATCTTCGACAAGAAACTCTCGGTCGGGACCAGCCTCTACAATTTCAAGCGGTACATGGATACCTACGACTACAAGCGGGTCGGGGGCAACGTATCCCTCATCAAGCCCCTCACCGACGACGTCAAGGGAACGGTCATGTACCGGCTCGAGAACATCGACGTCACGAACGTCACAACCGACGCCAGCACCTATATCAAGGAGCAGTCCGGTTCGAGCCTCACAAGCAGCATGACCTTCAGCCTCACCAAGAACACCATCGATGACATCATGAACCCCACAAAGGGCATAAACAGCGGCATATCCACGGAAATAGCCGGCGGTCCCCTCGGGGCCGACAACAAGTTCTGGTCCCTCACCGGCTTTTACGGCAGGTATTTCCCCATCACCTTCTGGGACAGCTCCTTCTTCGTGAAAGGTACAGCGGGAACCATCAGAGGCTACGGCGGCGACCAGGTGCCCATCACGGAGAAGTACTACGTCGGCGGCCTCAACTCGATCCGCGGTTTCAGGTACGGCGAAGCCGGGCCCATGGACGAGAACGACGAACCCATCGGTGCGAAAAACCAGCTGTATTTCAACTTCGAATGGATATTCCCCATCTACAAGCCGGCAGGTGTTAAGGGAGTTCTTTTCACCGACACCGGCGCCGGTTTTGACGATTGGAACAGCCTGAGAATGCGGTCATCCGCAGGGTTCGGCATACGCTGGTTCTCTCCCATGGGTCCTATCCGCCTTGAGCTGGGATTCAACCTCAACCCCAAACAAAACGAAAGGAAGAGTCTTTTCGATTTTGCCATCGGCACCCAATATTAGTCAGGAGGCTTTATGAAACGCTTTATCACGGTCTTTTTTGTCGTAGCCGCTCTTTTGACACCCCTTGCGGCGATGAGCCAGTCGGTCAGCGTCGCGTACATAGACCTGCAGAAGGTGATGCTTGAATCGGATCAGGGCAAACAGATACGCGCCGTTCTCACCCAGGAAGCCGAGAGGTTGAAGAAGAACCTCGACGGAAGGCAGGCCGAGCTCCAGAGGCTCAAGGATGCCTTTGAGAAACAGGGCGCCACCATCACTCCCGAGGCCAGGGCCGACAAGGAAAAGCAGTATCAGGCAAAGCTCAAGGATTACCAGAGGCTGTACAACGACTATCAGACCGAACTGCAGCAGAAGGACATGGAATACACCCAGAAGGTCCTCAAGGAAGTCGAAGAAGTGGTGCGCAGTCTCGGCGAACGGGAAAAGTACTCCCTCATACTGGAGAAAAGTCAGGCCGGCATCCTCTACGCTACTCCCGCCATAGACATCACGGGCAAAGTGATCACACTCTTTAACCAGGCAGCCAAGGGCAAACCTATCAAGTAATGATCAGGCTGAGGGATATCGCTGCCGCGGTCGATGGGGATCTGATTGGTGACGGAGATATCCCGATCGACGGCATTGCCGGGATTCAGAACGCCCGGGGGGGGCAGATCACTTTCCTCTCCCACGCGAGCTATCTCAGATATGTCTCCACGTGCAAGGCTTCCGCACTTATCATCGGTAAGAAGATACCCCGTGATGACGTTCGGGGAATGAACGTCATCATCGTGGACAACCCCGACCTCGCGTATATAGAGGTCGTGGGCATGTTCCGCAAGGAGCCCCCGGCATCCCCCGGTATCGATGCGCTAGCCGTCGTAAGTCCCGAGGCCGAGGTCGCCGCCAGTGCCTCCGTCGGCCCCTTCGCATGCATAGAGAGGCAGGCAAGGATCGGGGAGAGGGTGACAATCTATCCCTTCTGCTATATCGGCCCCAACGTCACCATCGGTGAGGGCAGCGCCATCTATCCCCACGTCACCATCTACCGGGACACCACGATCGGGAAAAACGTCATCATCCACGCGAACAGCGTCATAGCCGCCGACGGTTTCAGCTACGCCTGGGACGGAAAGAGACACGCGAAGATCCCCCAGGTCGGTTCCGTCATCATAGAGGACGACGTCGAGATCGGAGCGAACACCGCCATTGACCGTGCCGCACTTGAGGCCACGGTGGTGGGCAGGGGGACGAAGATCGACAACCTCGTTCAGGTGGCTCACAATGTCACGATAGGACAGGATTCCATCATCGTCTCCCAGGTCGGCATAGCGGGCAGCGCACACATAGGGAACAACGTCGTCCTTGCTGGCCAGACGGGGGTGAAGGACCATGTCAGCGTGGGTGATCGGGTCATGGCAGGGGGACGGACGGGGATCACAAAAGACGTACCCGCCGGTTCTCTCATATGGGGGACCCCGCACATGCCCCACAAGGAATACATGAGACTCCAGATGTACATAAAGAAGCTCCCCGCCCTTTTTGAAAGGATCAGAGAACTGGAGAAGAGACTCTCACCGGAGGAAGATGATGATCGACATAGATGAGATACTGAGCCTGATGCCCCACAGATACCCCTTTCTCCTGGTTGACCGCGTCGTCGAATTCGAGGAAACAAAGAGGATAGTCGCCATAAAGAACGTGACCATCAACGAACCTTTCTTTCAGGGTCACTTCCCGGGCAGGCCCATCATGCCGGGTGTCCTCATCCTCGAGGCGATGGCCCAGGCAGGCGGCGTCCTTGCCTTCAAGTCCGTCCCCGGCATGAAGGGTTCCGTTTTCTTTACCGGCATTGACGGGGCGCGGTTCCGCAAACCGGTGATCCCCGGCGACCAGCTCAGGTTCGTTGTCGACGTCGTGAAGCACAGACGGGAGATCTGGGTATTCGAGGCAAAGGCCTACGTCGGAGACGACGTTGTGGCCGAGGCCCGCATCATGGCCATGTTAAGGCAGGAATAAGGGAGACTCACGTGATACATCCAACCGCCATCGTTGACAGCAACGCCGAGATCGCAGGAGACGTCGAGATCGGTCCTTATTGCGTTGTGGAAGGAGGGGCACGGATCGGGGCGGGAAGCCGCCTTGAAAGCCACGTCGTCGTTCAGGGCAACACGGTCATAGGCGAAGGATGCACCGTGAGCCCTTTTGCGTCCATAGGCGGACCCCCCCAGGACATCGGTTACAAGTACGAACCCACCCGGGTGGTCATAGGAAGGAACAACACCATCAAGGAATACGTCACCATAAACCGGGGAACCACCAAGGGAGGTGGCGTTACCGAGCTGGGGGACAACAATTTCATCATGGCATACGCCCACATCGCCCACGACTGCAAGGTGGGCAACAATATCATCATGGCGAACGGGGCAACCCTCGCGGGTCACGTGGAGGTCTCCGATTTCGTCATCTTCAGCGGACTCTGCGCGGTCCACCAGTTCTGCAGGGTCGGCAAATACGCGTTCATCAGCGGTCTGACGGGAATTCCGAAGGATGTACCACCCTTTGTCATTGCCGCCGGAGACAGGGCAAAGCTCTACGGCCTCAATCTCGTGGGACTTGAAAGGCGCAGCTTCCCCAAAGAGGAGATAATGAAGCTGAAGAAGGCATACCGTATCCTCTTCAGATCGGCCCTCCCGTTGAAGACATCCCTTAAGATCATCCGGGAGGAACTGGACGGGGACAGCATCGGCTACCTCATCGAGTTCATAGAATCGTCAACGAGGGGGATATGCCGGTAAACGTCGCCCTCATCGGTCTCGGCCACATGGGCCGCATCCATCTCGGCAAGCTCTGCTCCTTCGAGGACGTCCGCGTCTGCGGCGTCGTTGATGTCGATGACGCTCTCGCCGGTGAATATGCCGGAAAATACAGGGTGCCATCCTTTTCCCGCTATTCCGATGTCCTGCCCGACGCGGCCTGCGCGGTGATCGCCACGCCCACAGGGTCCCATTACACCATCGCAAAGACCTGTCTGGAACAGGGCATCCACGTCTTCCTGGAGAAACCCATCACCGTGCTCCCTGAAGAGGCGCGGGAGCTTGTCGACATGGCGGCCGACCGAGGGCTTGTCCTCCAGGTGGGCCATCTCGAAAGACTGAACCCTGCCCTCAGGCAGGCGCTCCCTCTGGTCAGGAGGCCAAGGTTCATCGAGGCCCGCAGGATCAGCCCCTTCACGGGCAGGTCCACCGACGTGGACGTCGTCCTCGACCTCATGATCCACGACATCGACCTTGTTCTGTCCATCGTCGGTGAAGAGGTTGCCGATGTCAAGGCGCAGGGCCTCCCCTTCTTCACAAGCCTGACGGACTTCGCAAGTGCCCGGATCGACTTTATAGGCGGTTGTGTGGCAAACATCACGGCGAGCCGTATTTCCACGTTCCGAGAGCGTTCCCTTGCCATCTACGAGGAGGACAGGTATTTTTCCGTTGACCTGATGCAGGGCAGGCTCACCAGCATCGTCAGAAAGGAAGGGGAAGAGGCGGACACAACGGAGTACACCGCCACGCAGATGGATCCCGTCAGGGATGAGCTCCTGGAGTTTGTGAACGCCGTGGGGGGCAACTCCGCCCCCAGTGTCGACGGAGCTGACGGGCTCAGAGCGCTCGAACTTGCAAACCGGATCCAGAACTGCATAGCGGGCAAACAGGATACACGCCATCGATAGGAAGATATTCATATCGACGGGCGAGTTGTCCGGGGAGACCCACGCCCGTCATCTCGTAGAATCTCTCAACAGAACAGCGGATCTCCGCATAACCGCCATGGGCTCGGAAAGGCTTGCGGCCGCCGGCGTCAGGGTTGTCAGGGACTATCGGGATATCTCCGTGACGGGGCTCAGCGAGGTGCTCTCCCACGCGGGAAGCATCCGGAGGGCCTTCGACACCGTCAAGTCCCATATCAGGACGGAACGGCCGGACCTTGTGGTCCTCGTCGATTTTCCGGGCTTCAACATGAGGATAGCCTCTTTCGCCAGGTCTCTCGGCGTTCCCGTGGTATATTTCATCCCGCCGCAGGTATGGGCCTGGAAGCGGGGAAGGCTGAAGAAGATCAGAAAGCACGTCGACATGGTCATCTGCATTCTCCCCTTCGAGGAGGACCTGTACGCAAGGGCGGGGGTACCGGCGGTCTACGTGGGCCACCCTTTTGCCGGGGCCGTACGGCCGTCTCTCACCCGTGACGAGTTCGTTGAGAAGGCGGGGATACCGGGGGATAAACCCATGCTCACCGTCATGCCGGGAAGCAGACGGAACGAGATACGGCGGCACATGCCCGTCCTCATGGACACGCTGGCCATCATGCGCCGGAGCATCCCCGGTCTCACCGTCCTTTTGCCCCTCGCGGACAATATCGACGAGGCAGCTATTGCACCCTTCTTTCAGGACGACAAGGGGGTAACGATCCTGAAAGGGAGTTCACACAACGCGCTGGCCTATTGCGATGCCGCAATCGTGGCTTCCGGCAGCGCGACCCTGGAGGCGGCCCTTCTCGGCGCGCCGACAGCCATCATTTACCGCATATCCCGGCTCTCCTATGCCATCGCCCGCGTCATCGTCCACGTCGACTTCATCGGCCTTCCCAACATCATTGCCGGCAAGGAGGTCTTTCCCGAGTTCATCCAGCACCTCAAGCCTGAAACCATTGCCAGGAAGGTTCTTTCTATGATAGATAAAGGAAGGCGGGGCATTGCGGGCGACCTGGGATCGATCGTCGACAGGCTGAAGAAAGAGGATTCCTACAGGTTGGCCGCGGGCGCGATACTAAACCTTCTCGAGAGAACATGAACCTCTACCTCAGACTCCTCAGATTTGCGTATCCTTACAAGACGAAGCTCATCATCGCCATGATATTCATGTCCCTGTGCTCCGGTGCCCAGAGTTTCAGCGCCTACCTTGTCAAGCCCGTCCTCGACTCCATATTCTTCGAGAAGGACATGACGAAACTCTACATCATGCCGGCAGCGGTCATTCTCCTGTTTCTGATCAAAGGAACCTTCGAGTACGTACAGGGTTATTTCATGGGCTACGTCGGACAGAGGGTCGTCACAGATATCAGGAACCTTGTCTTCTACAACATGCAGAAACAGCCCCTCTCCTTCTTCGACAAGACACCTACGGGCTCAAACATATCCCGGATAGTGAACGACGTCTCCCTCGTCCAGAGCACCGTCTCTGATTCCGTCGCGGCCGTTCTCAAGGACGCTTTCACCATCATCGGCCTCGTCATCGTGGCGTTCCGCATGGAGTGGAAACTGACGCTCATCGCCTTCCTCATCCTGCCCTTCTCCATCTACCCCATCGTCGCTTTCGGCAAAAAGCTCAGGAAGATAGGGCTCCACATCCAGCAATACCTGGCGCGGCTCACCAGTTTTCTTCATGAGACCATTACCGGCCAGAGGATCGTCAAGGCCTTCTCCATGGAGGAATACGAGAACAAGAGGTTTACCGTGGAGAATGAGTCGCTTTTCAGGATCTCCATGAAACGCACAAAGATCCGGGCGCTGTCCCACCCGGTGATGGAGGTCATCGGCGGCGTCGCCGTCGGTGTGGTAATCTGGTACGGCGGCCGGGAGGTCATCCTGGGGAATTCCACCCCCGGTACCTTTTTCGCTTTCATGGCATCCCTTATCATGCTCTACGAACCCATCAAGAAGATCAACAAGGAGAACCACAACGTCCAGCAGGGGCTTGCCGCCAGCCAGCGCGTCTTCGAGATCATCGACAGACAGCCCGAGGTCATGGAGAGACCGGACGCCGTGGCACTCGAAAAGGTCGATGGCGTCATAGACTTCGAGGAGGTCTCCTTCCGGTACGATGAAAAGATGATCCTCAACAACATAAACCTGAGAATCGAGAAGAACGAGGTGATCGCCGTCGTCGGCAAGAGCGGGGCGGGGAAGACAACCCTCGTCAACCTCATCCCCCGGTTCTACGACATAACCCAGGGTCTCATCAGGGTCGACGGCACCGATATCCGCGATGTTACCCTCGATTCCCTCCGAAGGAACATCGCCCTCGTCACTCAGGACGTCATCCTCTTCAACGACACGATACGGAGCAACATCGCCTACGGCGTCGAGCCTGATGAAGAGCGGCTGTACGAGGCAACCCGGATGGCTTTCGCGCACGATTTCATCCTCAAGCTTCCGAAGGGATACGACACCATCGTCGGCGAGAAAGGGGTACGCCTCTCCGGCGGCCAGAAACAGCGCATCGCCATTGCCAGGGCCCTTTACAAGAATGCGCCCATCCTCATCCTCGACGAGGCCACGAGCTCCCTCGACGCCCAATCGGAGATAGAGGTCCAGAAGGCCCTCGAGAACCTGATGAAAGGGCGGACGACGATAATCATCGCCCACAGGCTCTCCACGATCATTAACGCTCATCGGATCATCGTTATCGACAAGGGGATGGTGGTCCAGGAAGGCACCCACACGTCGCTCATCGAACAGGAGGGACCCTACAGGAAACTTTACGAGATCCAGTTCCGCGAGGGGGCCCGCAAAAAGGTGATCCCAATGGGGAAGAAGCGCTGATGAAGAAGAAGATCAAATCTTTCCTGATGCTGTACGTCATGCCTCCCATGGTATTCGCGTTCCTGACGGCGCTGAGGCTCACGCTGCGCATCGAGCACGTGAACCGGCCGCCCGACGAGGCATGGGGGAACCTCCGCAACTACATCGTCTGTTTCTGGCATGGCAGACTCCTCATGATGCCCTTCGCGAAGAAGGGCGGCGGGGGCAAGGTACTCATCAGCCGCCACCGGGACGGAGAGTTCATCGCAAGGATAGTGAACTACTTCGGGATCGGCACCGTCCGGGGCTCCTACAGAAAAGGCAGCGTCTCCTCACTCAGGGAGATCCTTCACGACCTTAAAGACAATATCGATATCGCCATCACCCCCGACGGCCCGAAAGGGCCACGCTTCACCGTGAAGAAAGGCATCGTGGAACTGGCACGGCTCTCCGGCAAGGCTCTCCTCCCCGTCAGTTACGGTGCGCGTAAAAAAAAACCTTTCATTCCTGGGACCGTTTCATACTCCCCTACCCTTTTTCCCGGGTCGTCTTCCTCTGGGGCGACCCTATCCCTGTAGAGCGTGACCTTAGCGCCGAAGAAACCGAGAAGACACGCCTCAAACTCGAAGCCACACTTGTCCGGCTGACCGAAAGAGCGGAAGAAGCAGCATGTGGAAAGTGATCTATAATCTGCTCACTCTGTGTGCCCTGCCCGTCTTCATCGTCATCGGCCTCGCCAACGCCAAGATGAGGAGGAACTTCCGCGAACGCCTTTTTCCGAGACTGGAGGAAAGACCGGACAGGGGAGCGTGCATGATCCACGGGGCATCGATAGGAGAGGCGATCATTGCCGAGAGCGTGGCTGACTACCTCGCGAAGAACGGTGGGCCGGCCCGTTTTCTCTTCACCGCCAACACATCCTATGCGCAGGAGATGCTTGTCAGAAAGGAAGGCGCCAGGGAAGGCAGGAAGGTGGCCGCCCTCCCCTTCGATTTCTTTCTGTCCGTGCGCCGCTTCCTCGGTCATCACAGTCCATCGGTCATTGTCATCGTGGAGACAGAGATCTGGCCCAACCTGATCTGGGAGGCGGGCAGGCGAGGCATTCCGATCGTTATCGTCAACGGGCGCATATCGGACAGTACCCTCGCCACCTACCGCAGACTCTCCCTGTTCATGAGATCGGCCCTGGCAGGCCTCGATGTCGTCATAGCGCAGTCCGCGGAGCACAGGCAGCGTTTCATCTCCATTGGCATGGCACCGGAGCGGGTCCTTGCCACGGGAAACATCAAGTACTATCGCCCCGTTGCCGCGAGCATCCCCGACAGGGAAGCGCGCGACAGGGCCATCGTTATCGGCAGCGTAAAGGAGAAGGAGCTCGATGAGATATACCGGGCGGTAGCCCTCCTCAAATCCGATCTCCCTGATCACAGGATATTCATAGCACCCAGGGAACTCCATCTCGCCGTCACGATCGAGGAGGAGCTTTCCCGGACCTTCACCACCTCCCGGTATTCCCGGACGAAGGAAGGCACGGGACAGGACGGCGCGGATATCGTGATCGTCGACACCGTGGGGGATCTCATGGAGATCTATGCGAGAAGCAGGGCCGCCTTCGTCGGCGGTTCGCTTGCCCCGTACGGCGGACAGAACATGCTCGAGCCCCTTTTCGTGGGCACACCCGTCCTGTTCGGGCCCCACACGGAGAACTTCCACGACATCGCCGTCTCCATCCTTGAAAGAAAGGCAGGTTTCCTTGTGGAGACGGCCGAAGACATACACCGCACGGTGATGAGGCTCGTTACCGACAGCGAGCTTTATGAGTCCACACGGCAGGCTGGTTTCGCGATCGTTGCCGATCAAAAGCATGTCATGGATGAGACGGCGCGGATCATAAAGGGCCTCGCAGGGCCCCGATGCAGCGCAGGGGACTGAGTATGGAATCCTTTGACAGGCTCGTATGGCTCATGGAGAGGTTAAGAAGCGACGAGGGATGCCCCTGGGACCGCAAACAGCAGATCCCGGCCTTCAAGACCTTCATGCTCGAAGAGGTCTACGAGATAATCGAGGCCATAGAAAAGGAGGACATGAGGGAGCTTAAGGAGGAACTCGGCGATCTCCTCTTCCACATCGTCTTCATCGCACAGATCTGCAGGGAACGCAACGCCTTCACCATCAACGACGTCATCGAAAACGTTTACGCCAAGATGTACCATCGTCATCCCCATGTCTTCCGGAAAGAGGTGCTCGACGTTCCCATCGAGATGAAATGGGAAGACCTGAAGAGGGAAGAGAAGAAGGATAACGAGTACTCACTTCTCGCAAACATCCCTCCATCCATGCCCGCCCTGCTGAGGGCGTATGTGATGACGAAGAGGGCCGCGAAGGTCGGATTCGACTGGCAGAAGATCGAGGACGTGTACGACAAGATGTACGAGGAGGTGGCCGAGCTGAGGGCGGCCGAGGCGGCAGACGATCCAGGGCGGGTCAGGGAGGAGGTGGGAGACCTGCTTTTCACCATCGTCAACATCGCCCGTTTCCTGTCCGTGGACCCCGAAGACGCGCTGCGCGCAACCTCGGACAAGTTCACGCGAAGGTTCGGTTACATAGAGAACAATACGGATATCCGGAATTCTGATGCCGACACGATGAACAGACTCTGGAATGACAGCAAATCTCTGGAGGATAAGGGCTGACAGCCCTTTACTCATTCAGCTCTCATTACATTTGCCGCCTGTGGACCCTTCGGTCCCTTCACTATCTCAAATTCGACCTTCTCGCCGGTTTTGAGTGACTTGAAACCATCCTGCTGGATTGCGGAGAAGTGGACGAACACATCCTCCCCGCCATCCTGTTCGATGAAACCGTACCCCTTGGAATCGTTGAACCATTTCACCTTACCTAGTGGCATGCCGCATGGCTCCTTTCTTCGGTAATATTAAGCATTTGTGCTTTTAAGCAATATTATTCCTAATAAAAATGGCTGTCAAGCGAAATTTACCGGTATCCCTTGATATTATACGGGAAATCACGTCTTGGGCGGGCGTCACGGCTACCTTACCGTGAACCCCACTGAATCGACGATACCACCATCGCGGTCAATGATCGAAAGGGTGTGGCGGCCCCGCTTCGGTTCCCAGAGAAAGAGCGGCGTGTCGGAGCCCGCGTCGGTATCGTTGACGACCCACCTCAAGCGCCTCGACGGCGGTTCGAAGCGCATGGCGACCCGCTGGAGCGTCTCGGGGATGTCGGGATCGATGGTAATGAGCGTGCCTTCCGGAGGGTAGACGATGCGGGGCTTCTCATGGGCAACCTGCACCCGGACCTCCGATGTCGGCTCGGTACCCTCAAGGAAAAACTCCTCCCGGGAAGGCTCGATATCACCTTCGAAGCGCACCCTGGCAACAGTAATACCTCGCGGGCGCGGCGGTATCGTCGACGGCATGGCGCCATGGAGGAAATTCATAACCTCGAGCCACACAGGGGCCGCCCCGCTGATGCCGCTGACATCACGCATGGGCTCTCCCGAAAAATTGCCGACCCACACCCCGACCGTGTAGCGGCGGGAGAAGCCTATGCACCAGTTGTCCCGCATGTCCTTGCTGGTACCCGTCTTTACCGCCGTAAAGAACCGTGTCGCAAGGGGGTTCTCAAGGCCGAATGTAACAGCACGCGACTCCCTGTCGGACAGTATCCGGGAGACGATGTAGGATGCCTTCTCGTCCATGACGCGGGTACCGGCCCTTCGGGATCCATCGAAGGTCATCTTCATCTCCGTTCGCCTCCCACCCCGCGCCAGCGTGAGATACGCCCCGACCAGTTCATAGAGTTCGACATCCGCGGACCCGAGAGCGATGGAGTACCCATAGAACTCCGGCTCCTCCTTGATACTCGCGAACCCCAGCCCTTTCAGCCTTTCGACGAAAGCCTCAAGGCCCGTCACGAGAAGCGTCTTGACGGCAGGCACGTTGAGGGAGGATGCAAGGGCACACCTCACACTCACGGTGCCGCGGAACCGGTTGTCATAATTCTGCGGTACGTAGAGCCCTGTCGGGGTCATTACGGAGAGGGGCGTGTCTTCAAGAAGGGATGACGCGGTGAGATAGCCTTTCTCAATGGCGAGCCCATACAGGAAGGGTTTTAACGTTGAGCCCGCCTGCCTCCGGGCCCGGATGCCGTCCACCCAAACAGCGCTCGATGTGCTCCCGCTGTTGCCGACGTACGCAAGGACCTCCCCCGTATCGTTATCGACCACCATAACGGCACCGTCGGCTACGTTCCTTCCACGCAACTCGGCAAGGTTGTCCCTGAGTGCACCGAGAGAGAACCTCTGGATCCGTCCGTCGAGAGTGGTCGCCACCTTCAACCTTCCCCCGGAGAGGAGCATGCGCGCCACATGGGGGGCGAGCGACGTATCGAAGGCTATATGGTAGGCCGATGCCAGAGCCTCCGCCGTCTTCCTTTCCACCTCCTCGCGGCTTATGCTCATACCGGCTCTCACCGCGAGACGCCAGGACCTCGCCGCCACCTTTTCCCGGGGCGCATTGGGCGACGTTATAAGGGAGGTCAGGACGACGGATTCCACCTGGGTGAGGCCTGACGGCTCCTTTCCGAAGAGACCCCTCGACGCAGCCCTGACACCCTGGAGCTCTCCGCGGTAGTATACGAGATTGATGTAGGCCTCAAGTATCTCCTGTTTTGTCCAGGAGCGTTCCAGGGCAAGGGCAGCGATCATCTGCCGCCATTTTTGACCGAGATCCCTGTGCACTCCTTTCGGTCTTAAGCCCCTGTCCGCCATCGAGGCGACCTGCATCGAGATGGTGCTGGCACCCCGGAGCTTTCCCCCGACGGCCCTGCCCATCAGGGCCGATATGAAGGCAAATGGGTCAACACCCTTGTGGCTGTAGAAACGGCGATCCTCGACAAGGACGAGGGTAGAGAGGAAGGATGGCGAGACATCGGCAATACCCGTCCATTCCAGTCGTCTGCCGCTGTCATCGGTCCTCAGTGTGTGGATGACCTCCCCGCGGCGATCGAGAAGGACTGCGTCGGAGGTCCGATACGAAGCCTTGAGGGTCTGGAAGGACCCCGCGTCGGCATTCCTGACAGACCTTGCCGCCGTGAGAAACCCGGCGGCAAGGCACAGAAGGGCAAACACCGCGACGACACATGCCTTCCTCATGTCTTTCAGCCGCCCGAAGAGCATCCTGCTATCTCCTCACCTCCACGGGTGGATTCGGGATCTCTCCGAACATTTCCGGTGCATAGAGTGCCTCCACCCGTGTCTCGGGCAGGCGAAACATGCCGTCATTGTTGAGCCTTACGCTGTACTCCACGGTCCATTTCCCGCGGGGGACGAATTCATAGTAAACCCTCAGGGCTTCGAAAGAGCGTTCGCGGTAAGCCTCCCACGCCCACCCCCGCTGAATTCCCTGGCGGGAAAGAAGGGCCGAATCCTGCCCGAGACCGCTTCCCAGGATCGCCGCGCCCGATGGGATGGGATCACTGACAACCACCCAGGTCATGTCCGAGCGGGCATCGATCTCCAGCCGGACACGCATCACATCGCCCCGTGTCCACGCATCCGGAGACTTGCGCTCCACCGCCGTTATCGTCTTCTTTATGGTGTAGCCCGACGCCAGCGGCGCCTTCAGCGGAATCGCCGCCAGGCTTTGCACACTCGCCCAGGGCCTTCCGTCACCCCTGTGGTCGATCGTAAGGGTGCTCATCGTCCCGGGCCAGGGCAGCATGATGCTGCCCCCCTTCGTGTTGTCGGCCCAGGAAAGGGCGCTCTGCTTTGTTCCAAGGGCGATCGAGGAGGTCCCCTTCACAGCGGTGGACTCGTAGTTCCGCGAAAACTTCTGCAAAGCGAGCACACTCCAGGCGTTCGCCGTCGTTGTATCGAAGCGGCCCCTCTTCATCCTCTGCACCAATCCCCGGGCGATACGCGGCACGTCCTCACCCCATGTGCCGATCTCCATGGACGCTATAAGGGTCCGGGCACAGTTGAGATCCGTCGACACCATGAGCCACCAGAGCTGGTCTGATCTCTCCGTGGAAAGCCCCATGGTCGTTCCCTGCAGGTTGAGGCGGCTTCTGAGGATCTGAATCGCCTTTTTAAGCTTCCCCTGGCCGTCGGTTATTCCGGGTGTTCGCCGAAGAACGTCCATCCAGTCAAGGACGGCCGACGTCGGCCACAGGTCGGGCTCAATATCAAGCGTTGTTAGAAGCTGTGCGCTGGCCTGTCCATGCCGCGCGAGGGCCGCGACCGCCGCCAATCTCCTGATGGAAAGGTCCGCCGTCTGGAGCGCGGAGCGCCTGACAATCCTGCCCTCCACAAACCATTTCAAGCCCTCGATCATCTTCGCGCGGACACTCTGCGGTATCTCGTACCCGGACTCGCTGCTTATGGAAAGAAGGTAGGCGGTTAACACGTCGCTGCCGCGCATCATGAGGGGGAAGTACTTCGCAAGACCGTCCCCGTCGAGGTAGGCCGGTACCTGGGCCATGATCTCCTTCCACATCTCGCGGTCCTGAAGGGCAACGGCCCTGGATATCTTCTGTTCCAGACAAACGTAGGGATAACGGCCCATGTACTCGACGACCCCGTCAAGGCCCTCGGAAAGCCTGGGCCTCAAGGTCACGGCCACACCCCCGCGATCCGGCTCGGCATCTGCGGGACGCTCAACGTCCATTTTCAACGCATCCCTCACCTGCGTCAGCGTGGCCTGTGAAACCCTCACGTTCACCGCCGGCACCACCTTCTGGACCACCTTAAGCGTATCGGCCGCCTCTCCCGAGGCCTCCTTCGCCGACACCTCGTAATCGAGCTTCGCGACACCGGGCGGCACGGTGACCTGCCACGCAGCCTCCCGGGCCTGCCCCGCCGGGATCGCAAGCGGAAGAAGCGCGAAGGGCTCAGATGTCTTGCCGCCGCTCAGCCTCAATCCCACCGTCACGTCCATGTGCCGGGCCGACGTGTTGCGCACCGTAAATCCCGCGGTAAAACGGTCGCCTTCCCGAACGAGCCCGGGCAGGCCCGAAAGGACCATCATGTCCTGGGTGGTCCGTATCGTCTCCGCTCCGGTGCCGAAGAGATCGTTCCCGGAACTGGCTATCGCCACCACCTTGAAAGATGTGATGGAATCGTTGAGATCGAAGACAACATCCGCTTCACCGCTGCCGTCGAGCGGCACCGCGCTCTTCCAGTACACCAGAGTGTCAAAAAGCTCCCGCGTCAGTTGCTTCCCGCCTCCTCCCCCGTGGGGGAGGGCCTTGCGACCGAAATGACGTTTGCCGATGACCATCATCTGCGATGTGGCCATCGACACCTGGTATCCCTTCCGCCGCATCATCGCCTCGAGGAGTCCCCAGCTCAGGTTCGGCTTGAGTTCGAGGAGTCCCTCATCGACAACGGCCAGAGCCGCCTCGGACCCCCTCGGCGGAGCGGACCCGTCGGGCATCCGCACCGAGATGCGGGCCTTCACCTTCTGCCTGACGGCATACGTCTTCCTGTCGGTCCCAACCCTGACCTTGAGGACGTGCGGCTTCCATCCCACCCGGACCTCGGCTATGCCCAGTCTGTAGGCGGGTTTCCCGGGATCGAAGGACGACGTGGGCTGGGTACCCGCCAGCCGTCCCCGGACAAGAAGCACCGACACAAAGACGTTGGGCACATAGTTTGTCTTTACGGGGATTTCTATGACCGGGTTCTCCCGGGACACTTTTCTTACGTAAGTGTCCATCACCCCTTCGCGTTCGACGGTCACAAGGGCCGTCGCCGTGCCGAAAGGCATCCGCACCTCAAAGCTCATGCTTTCGCCCGGGTCGACCTGGCGGCGGTGGGGAATAAGGTCGATGCGGTCGTCATTGCGCGCCTCGTACCATATATCATCCTTGCCGTAGACCGTGACCTCCTGGTTTGTCGAGGACACGTTCCCCCGGGGGTCCTTCACCTCGGCCTCGATGACTATCCTTCCCGTCGCGGGCGCCTTGCCCCCGCAGTAAAGGATGCCGTTCGCGTCAGTCTTTCCCTTGCAGTGTTCACCTATCTCCTTCGTTTCCGTGGTATTGTCGAAGGCGTAGAAACCACCGGTTATCCTCCGTCGGTGAGAGTACGTCAACCGCTTGAAGACCCTGGCACTGACCTCCGATCCCGGTTGAGGCTTCCCCTTGAGATCTACAATGACCACCTGGTACTTGAGCGCATCCGCAGACGCATCTCCGCTGACATGGATGCCCGCGTGAAAGATCGATGGATAAAGGGGTATCCTTGCCGACGACGTCTGGATCTCTCCGTTGGGGTCCCTGAACTCAAGTTCGCTCAATATCTCCCTGGGCACATCCGATGGCGGGAGCTCTCCGATGGTTGTCCGGGCGGTCCCGTTCCTGTCAAGGTTGAGATCCACCGTCCCAAGACGTACCCGCGGCCGACCGAAGCTGTCGGTCCGTACCCGCACGGACTCTTCGCCGGCATCTTCATCCTCAGAGATGTCTTCGCCGGCAGAACGATCACCGGTCTCGCCAGGTCTCTCGACACCTGCCTTCACCCGCCCCCTGGAGAAGAGAAAGTCCTCGTAATCGTCAAAGGAGACATACTTCTGTTCCATTTCGGAACGGATCCTGACAGGATGCTCCGCCGCCGCGCCGCCTGAGAGATATCTCACGTCAACGTCAAGATCAACGGAACGGGTGTCGATGGCAGGTTCCTTCGGGCCGCGGATGAAGCCGCGCATGAGGGGAACCCGGAACTGTTCCACCCTGAAGGACCCCGAGAGCTCCCCCAGGGTCTCTCGCTTACCGGCGCCAGGCGCATTGCGGAGATAGACATCATAAGTGCCGAGCTTCGCTGTGAGGGGTATCTTCCATGCGTTCTCGGCAGTGCCATTACCCTTCCATGCGAGATTGAGGGTATACTTCTCTTCGCTCCCCGCGTGAACGATCACGGCCTCATTGAGATTCCCGATGTTGGGGGGTACAAGAAGGCCTTCCATCGTTCTCTGACGGACGAAATGTTTCATATGCACCGTTTCACCCGCGCGCAGAAGCGTCCTGTCAAAGACGGTGTGGGCGATCACAGGCTCCCTGCGGCCGTCGTCGTACACGCCGGGAAGATTGAAGCGCCAGGATTCGATGCCGTCATCCCAGCTGGAATGGGTAAAGGTCATGTCCTTGCCGCTGCGGGCAAACACGAACAGTCCCCCCGTAATGCCCGACAACACCCGTGAGTACTCGTAGTAAAGACCCTTCTCCTCCTTCCCGCGCCGGCACTGAGGGAGACTCGCCGAATCGGGAAGGCGTTTCGCGATCCTGGCGATGCCCTTCTCGTCGGCCAGGCCCTGCCAGACGAGGCCACCGCTGCAATCCCGCAGTGTAACGGCGGCGTTGGGCACCGGTTCACCGGTGTCAAGGGCCGTCACAAAAACCAGGGAAGACTCCCGGCCCCACTTGAAATGAGCGGCCATGTTCGTGACCAGGGCAGCCGTGGGTACATACAGGGGACCCGGCTTTTCGAGGAGCCTTTGCCCGAGCATATGGCTCTCTATCTCGACGACGTAGAAACCGGGTTCAGACAGGGGTATGCCTATGACCTCAAACTCCTTCGTCCCTCCCGGTTTGGGTATGGAGATGGCAGTGCTGTTCGGAGATCCTTTCAGGACCGACCTCTCCCGCGGCGAGGCCGCGAGTCTATGGAGCCACCCTATGACCGAGGCGTCCGCATCGCCAGCAGTCTTGTGGATACCCCCCTTCATCTCCGCGGGTACGGAAGGTTCTCCTGCCTGGCGGGCCTCGCCTTTCCTGTCGCCCTGCCCGGGCTTGCCCGCCTCGTCCCCTCTCGCGAGCCAGGTCTCTATCTCCTCCTCGATATTGCGCACCGTGACGGGAAGGAGGGCCTCCCTGCCTGATTCGACAACTCCGAAACGGTCGGGAAATTTTGCAAGGGCGGGGTATGCATCGGTCCTGACGGAAAGGGGAAACTTGCCTGCGTTTGACAGGGTACGCCCCGAAATATCCCTGAGGCCTTCCGGCAGACGTACAGTCAGGAGGCTCTTCTCCGGAAAAGGTCCCCGGAATGTGAGATATGTGATATCGCTCTCACCGTCCTCTTCCATCATCGGCTTCCAGGCCTTCCCCTTCGCTGTGTCCCTGCCCGTCGCCATCGTGATCTTCGCCGCATCCTTCTTCGATATCGGAGCAGAGAAGACGAGCCGCATCGGCGACAAAGGTATACATCCTCCCTGGGGCTTTTCCTTCATGCACCGGAATCTGGCGTTGAAAGGCCCGCGGGCGCGGTACGATAGAACCTGGTCCTTTGTCGTCGCCACACCGCTTCTCGACGCCACACCCCTGCCCCAAATGATCTTCACATGGGCCTTCGGAGGAAAGGCCTGCCTGCACTGGAAGAGAACGGCGCTGTCCTCATCCTTCTTTGAGACACCCATGTCACGGAACAGCCTCTTGCGCTCTTCGCCTGTAATCAGCCGTATGCCGACCTGCTCGCGGATACCCTCTATGGAACAGGAGACGTTCTTCGTGATAGATGCTTCCGTTGCCGGCGCGTCGAGCCGGAAGAGAAACGTCTGTCCCTCCTCCACCTCGCTGCCATCCGCCCAGGGATCCGGCTCACGGACCGAGGGGCCTCCAGTGTTGAACGTGAAGGTCCTTTTGCCTGCAATCGGTGCACCCGCGAGGGTCTTCAGGCCCTGCTTCAATGTAAGGACGCATGAGATTCCGGCAGGCAGCGTCTTCTCGAAATCGTAGGACCAGTTCTTCCCGTCGATCCACCGGCCCTGTCCCTTGCCGGCGCACTGCACCGTGAATGGGTCCGCCGGGCGCGGATCGCCAAATGCCACCACCTGTTCCGAGAACCGGACGGTTACCCGGCTAACGTCCTTGACGGAACCTTCCGGCGAGAACATTTCCACGGATGCACCGGCGGCATAGCTGCCGGAAGTGAACCACACGACCATCGCGAAGACAACGCAAAGGATGTTCCTCATCATACACTTTCCTCCCCTGGAAACTCGACAGAACGATAGACGACCGTTCCTCACCCGAGTTCCTTTCCCGTGCTGGACATGCTCAGTGTGCAATGTTTTATGCCCTTGATCGCCCTTAGCATCTCCGACAGGCGGTTCACCTCATGCGGTTTCCCCCTGACGGCGACTATCTCCAGGCAATTGTTGTGGTCGAGATGAACGTGCTGCGTGGATATGATGGTATGCTGATAATCGTGCTGAAGGTCCGTCACCTTGTTCAGAAGCTCCCGGTGATGATGGTCATAGATCAGCGTTATCGCCCCGGCAACCTCTTCTCCGACCTCCCACTCCCTTGCTATGAGTTCCTGCCGTATGAGGTCCCGAAACGCCTCCGACCGGTTGGAATAGCTCTTTTCCCTGATAAGCTCATCGAACTTTTTCAGCAGGTCCCCGTCGAGTGAAACCCCGAATCGCACTAATTGAGACATAATCACCCCCTTGTGGCACGTTGACAATGAAGCGTAGCACAAGAGGAATTGGCTGTCAATGAGTTCGGCGGAAACCGGTTCATGAGTTCAAGAGGTAAAATAAGACTCAAGAGTTCAAGGGCACAAAGGTTCAACAGCCTGTTGACAAAGTCATTTCTGAAGGAGGTTCACGTTCTGTCGTCATTCCGGCTTTAGGCCGGTGTCTTCACTCGCGCAAGCGACATCCAGGAAATACAATGGGTTAGAAAAACCTCTGGATCCCGGATCAAGTCCGGGATGACGAAAAGAGGAGTCTGTCAACAGGCTGTCAAGAGTAGAAGAAGGAAGGCGCCGAGTATCTCCGGTTGGTGAGCGAATTGCGTTGACACCCCACCCCCTTCACGGTCTTTCCCTTAAACCCTTGAACTGTCTTTACCACCCCGTCTTTCTTCATTTATCCTTTGAGAAAAGCCCGCAACCTTCGTATAATGTTCCCATGGGAAAGGTATATCTTGTAGGCGCGGGTCCCGGGGATATGAAGCTTGTTACCATGAAAGGCCTAGAGCTTATCCGCCAGGCCGATGTCATCATCTATGACAATCTGGTGAACAAGGGCCTTCTCGAGTACGCCCGAGCCGGCGCGGAAGTCATATACGCGGGGAAGAAGGCCTCCCGGCACGAACTTCCACAGAAGGAAATCAACGCCCTCCTGGCGGAGAAGGCGCGAGAGAACCACCTCGTCGTTCGCCTGAAGGGTGGCGACCCCTTTATCTTCGGTCGGGGAGGTGAGGAAGCGGAGCATCTTGCCGCGATCGGCATTCCCTTCGAGATCGTCCCCGGCGTCACCTCGGCCATCTCCGTCCCTGCCTATGCCGGCATACCGCTCACGCACAGGCGCCATGCCTCCACCGTTGTCTTCATTACAGGCCACGAGGATGAGGAAAAGTCCGCTTCCACGATCAACTGGCACGAACTGGCAACGGGACCGGACACCCTTGTATTCCTCATGGGTATGAAGAACCTCGACAAGATCGCGAAAAGACTTATCTTTGAAGGCAAGGACCCCGCCACTTTGGCCTGTGTCATCCGGTCGGGGACCCTGCCGGCCCAGAAGGTCGTTACCGCAACGCTTGCCACAATCTCGCAGGAGGCGCGCAAGATGCGGCTCACTCCCCCGGGGATCATTGTCGTCGGCGACGTTATCCGCCTGAGGGAGAAGCTGAGCTGGTTCGATCAGAAACCTCTCTTCGGGAAAAAGATCGCGGTAACGCGCTCGGCACACCAATCCCGCAGGTTCGGCGAGTTCCTTGCGGACCGTGGTGCCGAACCTGTCTATCTCCCGACCATCGATATCGAGCCCATTGTCCCCAATTCCCGGCTTCGCTCCGCCATAGACAGGATATCCTCCTATGATGCCATCATCTTCACGAGCGTTAACGGCGTCTCCATATTCTTCGCGCACCTCAGGGGAGCGGGGAGGGACGCCCGGGCCTTAAGCGGCCTCGCCATCATAGCCATAGGCGGGGCGACGGCAGCACATCTTGCCGTGTACGGTATACAAGCGGACCTTGTTCCGGAAAAGTTCACATCCGAGGGGGTTGTCTCCGTCCTCGAGGCCTATGGCGTCTCGGGAAGGAATTTCCTTATTCCCCGCGCCGAAGAAGCACGCGATGTAATCGTTCAGTACATAAGGGCAAACGGAGGAAGCTGCAGCGTCGTCCCCATCTACAGGGCAACAATCCCGGCGAAGGTCTCATCCGTGCCCAACGATCTCGACGTCGTGACGTTCACGAGTTCCTCCACAGCCACTAATTTCATTATGCTCTACGGAAAGGAAATGTTGAAGAACAGGGTCATCGCCTCCATAGGCCCCGTTACAACCGCAACCCTGACAAAGGCAGGCATCACTGTCGATATTGAAGCACTGCAATCAGATATCCCCGGATTGCTGAACGCTATTGAAACCTACTTTCAGCCTCCGGCGAAATAACGCTAGAGACTAAGGCCTGGATGCCCCCGTCACCTGCATCTTGACGCCAGAACGGAACGGATGTATCCGTCCATATTGGTAATGTTATGCCTGACGGGGTCATATGTGACGGTGCTACCGCTTTCGTTGTTCACGAGAATAAGCGCCTCTCCCCGGGGCACCCTTTGAAGTCCGAGAAACGTGACGTTCTCCTTATGATTGCCTTCCATTGTCGTCCTCCCTGCCTCCGGGAACCTGCGGCCCCAACGTGGTCCATTACGAGCGCGATGTCCCGGTCCTCGCAGCGGTTCGCAAAGCCGCTGGCCACATCGGTGTGCCATTCGCCCTTTACTCGGACAACGAAACACAGGAACTACAGTAGTCGTTCCTCATGGTGCAAAAAGGCGGGAACTCGACAGGTTGCTCGTCCTTGACGGCGAGAACACAAACGACCTGTCCCTGCCTCTGAAGCATCCTGGCTTCGTTGTGATCCACCCATTTCGTCCTCCCCTCTACCAAAGACAATTTCATCTGCATGATGTCCTCCCTGACTTTCGTTGTATGGGGTATCCTATCGGACTTAACGGAGGGCATGCGATGCCATGTGCCGAACCGGCCTGACGAAGTTGCCAACCTGACGCGCGGAGATCTCATGGAATCTCTCCACCTATCTTTACCAGGATCCGGCGGTCGCTTGCTTGAGGAAAGCCGGGACACTCACTCCCCCCCCTGGTGAGTGTGTCCCGGCTTAGTGGGATGATGAAACATTGGGGTTTGCGGATACAATTCTACCGGATAATTGGAGCCGGTGTGAGACCGAGGGACCAACCTGACGTGATTGGTGACGTGCAGCAGGGGAATCCTTGATAGCCGAGGTAAGGAGGCCGGGACCTGTGCAGACACGATGCTGACAGTCCCGGCCTGATTGGAATGGTGCGACTACAGGGGTTTGTTGAAATGGATTCTACACGACAAAAATGGAGGGCACCGAAGTCATGGTACCATCGTGCCCTCTGGAGTGCTCAACCTGCAACTCTGCTACGCTTTCTCTTCCTCATCTTCTTCTCTCGGTCCCTTCCGCGTCCCCTGGCCCTTCGCCTTCGGGACGACGATCTGTTCCTTGAACCGGGTGTAGGCCGCCCGGCCAAGCTCGATCGGCTCTTCCAGGCCCGTCATCTTCAGTTCCGCTTTTCTGGCGTGAAGGGTCCACAACTCCACATGGTTCCTGTTGATGATCGTGGAGCGATCGAGGAGAACGAACATGTCCGAGGGCAGACGCCTCTCCCAATCTCTCAGAGATGACCGGACCATGAAGCGCTCTCCCTGGATATTGTGAACATTGGTATAGTTCCTCTCCGAGAAGATGGCCACGATGTTGCTGACAGAGACAAAAGAGGCCTTCTTTCCCGTATTGAGAAAGACCTGGTCTGCAGCGGAGAAGACCTCTCCCGCAGGGTCGAAAGAAGGCAAACGGAATGCCGCCCTTCTCAAGGCATTCTTGAGACGTTCCGGTTCGACGGGCTTGAGGAGGTAATCCAGAGCGTTGACCTCGAATGCCCGTATGGCGTACTGGTCGTAGGCCGTAACGAAGATGACGGACGGCGGGTCTTCCAGGCGCCCAAGCAGATCGAACCCCGATCCTCCCGGCATTTGAATATCTAGAAAGATCAGGTTCGGACTGAGGGATGCGATCATCCTTTCCGCCTCGTCCGCGTTCCTTGCCTCGCCTACTATCCTGACATCCCACTGGTCTTTCAGCAGTTCCTTCAGGTTCTCCCGTGCAAGCCGTTCATCGTCAACGATGAGCGCCCGGATCTCCTCAGAGTCTTTCTTCATTCTTCTCTCCTCTCCGCGGGATTTCAATGGTGACCACCACCCTGTCCCCTGACTCGCCGATCCTGAAGCCATGCCGGTCACCATAGGTAAGCTTCAGCCGTGTGCGTATGTTCTCAAGCCCTACACCGCCCTTTCCTGCATCTGTCGCCGTGTCCCGGGCGATCCACTTCCCCGTGTTCGCAACCTCTATTATCACATGCTCGCCTGCCGCCCTGCATGTAACATCAACCCGAAGAGGAAGGGGCGATGTCTTCATCCCGTGTTTCACGGCATTCTCCACGACAGGCTGCACGAGCAGTTCAGGGACCAGGGCGTCCTCCACCTCCTCGGGCATGCTGATGGAAACAGCCAGGTCCTCCTCGAACCGGACCTTCTCCAGGCTGAGATAACTCTCTATCGTGGTCATTTCTTTTCCAAGGACCGTTAGTCCCGATTCCCGCGAAGAGAGGGTGGAGCGCAGGTACCGGGAGAGCTGTCGCACCAGTTCGGCGATGCGGCCGGGGTCCGTCCTTGAAAGGGCGTCCAGGGAATTGAGCACATTGAAGAGGAAATGGGGATTGATCTGGTATCTCAATGTCTCCAGCTGGGCCTCGACGAACCTTCGTTGTGCCTCCTGCGCTCTGTGGCGCTCCTCTTCGACCTCTTTCCTTTCGGTGATGTCATTGAGAAGGCCCTGGATCCCCGTCAACTCCCCTGCTCCTCCCCTGTCGCGGTCGGCCCTTGCGTAAATAACGCCCGTCCTTTTTGCCCCGTCCCTCCGGACAAGGTTGACCTCCAGACCCCTGACGCTGCCCGACCTCCGCAATTGCCCGAGAAGAAGGGAACCCGCATCTGCGCCGCAATGCTCCGCGATGTTCGTTCCCATCACCTCGGACGGACTTTCCCACCCTACCAGGTGGGCAAAGGCCGGGTTGACATTAAGGAGAAGGCCGCCGGGATCCATGATGAATATCCCTTCCACAGCGTTCTCAAAGATACCCCTGTAAAGCCGCTCCGCCTCTTCAAGCGCCGCGTGGCTCTCCTCGAGACTGTCGGCCATTGCATTGAGTCCCCTTCCCAGATGGGCGACCTCGTCGGTGCCCCTGACCTTAACGCGCCGGTCGAGACGCCCCATCTCGATATCGCGGGCGAGATCCATGCACTCGCCGAGTCTCGTGAGCAGCGGCCGCGCCACGGCGAGGGCTCCCCCCCACACACCGAAGAGCATGCTGGCGAGGGTGCCCGCGGTCACCCTTCCCATCGCGCGTATGGGCTTCATGGTGTCCTTCCGCGGCTTTTCGACGACGAAGAACCACTCGGGCTGCGGTGTCTTGCAGAACGCTGCCAGTTGTGTGCCCCGCGACGACGGGTAGCGGACAAACCCGCTCCCGCGCAGAAGCATGTCCTCGGGGATGGGGACCTCCGGCTGTTCGTATGCCCTCGCCTCGATGATGTTGTGGGCCTTCCAGCCGTCGGGAACCTCCCTGTCGAGCTTCGGGTCGAAGATGTAGGCCTTACCCCCGTGAACATAATCCTGGGGGGCAAGGACATAGTCGTTGAAGTATGTGAGGTCTATGACCGCCCGCAGGACACCGCGGACGGTACCGCCGTCCTCCACGGGGGCCGTGATGGTTATGACGGGCCGGCCCGTTCCCCGGCTGACGAAGATCTGGGATATGACCGTCTCTCCCTTCACGGCGGAGAGGAAATCGGGACGAACCGCCACGTCACTCTGCATGCTCTCGAGACCCACGCGGTCCGGGAACGAAGAGGCGACACACCGGCCGGCGCGATCATGAAGGTTTATCGACTGGTACACCTTCGCCTCGTGAGCGATCTCCCGGAAGCGCCTGCAAACAACGTCGACCACGGCGGCAGCATGTGGACGAAGGATCACCCGGCGGACACAGTCCTCCCGGGCTAGCGACCGGATACCGGAGGCAAAGATATCGAGGGTGGTTTCACTCTGTCTGGCGATCAGAGCCGCAGTGCGTTCCATCTCCGTCTTCGCCGCCGATCCGAGGCGCCTGGCAGCCGACCTGTGTGTCAGCAGAGAAGACAATACCACCCCCGACGAAGCGATCATCGAGAACACAAATAGAAGCTTTCCGCGAAAGGTCATAATCGACGAGAGACAAAGCCGAAGCCCAAAAGCCCCCTTTTTCATGGCAACGACAGGAAAAATATTCTCACGGACCGTCGCCAAATGTCAATAAACAAAAAAGCGGTTTCAGGTTTCAGGTTTCAGGTTTCAGGTTTCAAGCTCAAAACCAGGAAAACGATCTGCGTGGAATGCGTGTTGATGTCCGGTCCTGCCGGAGACCTCCTCTTCTTGTCTTTGACTTGAAACCTGAAACTTGAAACCTGAAACGGTTTTCTGTCTAGATGTAGTTTTCGAGGAGCAGGGAGATGGCCTTTTCCACGCTGCCGGGTTCTTTCTCTTCCATTTCCCGGATGGATTTCCTGATGCGAAATGAGGTGAGCTCGTCTCCCAGGTCGTCGAGGCATCGGTAGATGCCGGAACGCCTGCCGAAACGGTATATGAGCCTTTCCTCCCCGGGGAGGTTAAAATAGCGGTCGATGGTATCGAGAAATTTCTTCTTGTCCGCCGGGAGCCTCCCGTCGATCTCTTCCAGGAGGTTGAGGATATGATCGCTCTTCACGTAGCTGCCTATCCCCTCGAGATTCTCGATGAGCAGTTTCTCTTCCCTGAGGATGTCCTCTTCATCGGGGAGGAGAAAATCACCCGTCTCCAGTTTTTCGTAGAGCGGCATGGTCCTCAACACCTTCAAGGTCCGGAACCTTATGAAATCGGGGTCGATGCGGTTGAGGACGTCTGCGGTACTGAGGGCGTGTTCCCTCCACCACTTCCTTCCTCCCAGGCCGAGGACCACGTATTCCGAGAGTTCGACCCCGGCCTCCTTGACCTTTCTGCCTGCAAGCATGTGATCCTCGCGCGTCGTCCCCTTGTTGATGTACGCGAGGAGTGGATCGTGACCGGATTCAAGCCCCACGTGGAGTCTCGTCAGCCCGGCCTCCTTCATTCTCTTCAGGCTCTCCGCCGACACGCTTCTGGCCAGCGTCCGGGACCGTGCGTACGACGTCACGCGGTCAATGGTGGGAAACGTCTCTTTCAGGTGCTTCAGGGCATCGACAAAGACGTCCGCCTTCATGGCAAGCGAGTTCGCGTCCTGGATGAAGACGTTCTTGCAGCCGAAGTACATCCAGACAGCGACCGATTTGTAGCTCTCATTGATGGTGTGGCTACCAAACACCGCTTCCACCAGGGAATCGGTGATCTTCCCTCCGAAACCCTTTCTCCGCGAAAGCTCCCTGATGTCATCGTGAATGGCTTTGATAGTGTCTATATCCGACCTGATCTCGTCGAGGGAGCGCCTCTCGAAGCGCTTCCCTTTGTAGACCTGGCAGAAGAGGCACTTGTTCCAGGGACAATTCCTGGTAAACCGGACGAGAAGGCTGTAGGCTTCGTTGGGTGGGCGTATGGGCCCTATTTCATATCGAAGGGTCTTTTCGCTCATTCCTTGTCTACGTGAACGGCAAATGCCGGAGTAGACGCCTTGGACATGGCTTTCTTCCTCTTCGGGTTCTGTGCTGCTTTCTTCCTTTTTCTTTTCAATTCCGTCTTCTTGGAAAGAGATGGCATATGGCCCTCCTTTGATTTTCGTCAACATACCACACAACCCCCAATGTATTCAAGAAGGTAAAACAGATTTATGAAGCAGGCAATGGGTAATGGGTAATGGGAAGTCTCCTTCCCATCACCTATCACCTGTTACCTCTGACCCGCCTTCATTTATCCCCCCATCTGCGCAAAATCGTGCTATTATAATGACATAGTGCACGAAAGGACATAAGGCCCGATGCTCCCACGACAGTCACCGTCTCGTTGCACTGATTCTCCATCACCTGCGATCGGCACCCCGTCGGGCCCTGACTCCACCAGGCACGATGTGACAATCTCCGCGAAGAGGTGCACAGACAGCATGAGAGACCTTCACAAAAAACCTCACCAACCCGATGATATCACCGGCGGTATGGCTATCGGAGCGGGCGTTGCCGGCGGGCAAGCCGCCGGCCATCCTGTGGATGAAGAGGAGGAGAGACAGATCGAGACGGCCCTGCGCGTAAGCGAGGACCGTTACCTGGCGCTTCTCGAAAATGTCCCCGTGGGCGTATGTATCAACACTCCCGACGGCAGGATAGTATCCTACAACTCGGTGCTCCAGAGGATGACGGGATACACCCGCGCCGAGATATCGAACATGAAGACGCGGGACTTCTTCGCAAGGAGCCATGACAGGCAGGTGCTCCTCAGGCATCTCAGGAACAAGGGGGTCCTGCACAATTACCTTGTCGACCTTCGGCGCAAGGACAGGCAGATACTCCGGGCGCTCGTCAGCATCGTGCCCCATACCGTGACCGGCGAGAACACGATCCTCACCATCGTGCAGGACGTCACGGAATACAAAAGGATGGAGGAAGCCCTCGTCGAGTCCGAGCGCCGGTTCACGGACATCATCAACTTCCTCCCCGACGCCACCTTCGCCATCGACAGGGAGGGCCGCGTGATCGCATGGAACAGGGCCATGGAAGAGCTGTCGGGAGTCCGGGCGGTCGATATCCTTGGCAAGGGAGACTACGAGTACTCTCTGCCATTCTACGGAAAGCGCCAACCCCTCCTCGCCGACTTCGTCCTGAAACCGGATTGGGACGGGGAAAGACGCTATTCCTTCATCACCAAGGAGATGGACCGCCTCGTCGCCGAACCCTGTGAACCTCTGCTGCTGCGCGGCAAACCTCTTTATATCTGGGCTAAGGCAAGCCCCATATACGACCTCGACGGCAACATCACCGGGGTCATACAGTCTGTCCGGGACATAACCGCCCAGAGGGAGGCGGAGGAAAGACTGAAAGAATCGGAGGAGCGCTACCGGACAGCCATCGAATACTCCAATGACGGCGTCGCCATTGTAAGCGGCAGCACCCATCTCTACGTGAATCAGCGCTTCTGCGATATCTTCGGATTCGATTCTCCCGATGAGATCATCGGCCGGGGCCATGAGAAGACGATAGACCCCGAGGATCTTATGCGCGTCCGGGACATCAATCAAAGGCGTCAGCGGGGAGAGAAAGTACCCGACAAGTACGAGTTCAGGGGCAGAAGGAAGGACGGGAGCCTTATCTACGTTGAGGTGTCGGCCACGGGCACCACGTACCGCAACGAACCGGTCACCCTGGCTTACCTGAGGGATGTCACAGAACGCAAATTGGCCTCCGACGCTCTCAGGGACAGCGAAATGAGGTTCCACGCGATCTTCGAGAATGCCAACGACGCAATATTCCTGATGGACCGGTTCGCCATCATCGACTGCAACCGGAAGGCCCTGTCCGTGTTCGGAGGCAACAAGGAAGACATTGTCGCGCAGCCTCCCCACAAGCTCTCTCCTCCCACACAGCCCGACGGGAGCGACTCAAAGGAACAGGCCCTGAAGATCATCAAGGCCGCCCTGGCGGGTGAACCCCAGTTCTTTAACTGGCGGCACCGGAGGTTTGACGGGACCGATTTCGACACGGAGATCAGTCTCAACTCCCTCGATCTCTCGGGAACAAAGTATCTCCTGGCAATAATCAGGGAAAGGAAGGGATAGGCCCCCTTCCCCCCTTTTTTCTTGAAATACACGTAATCATATGATATTTTACAACTCGATCAAATTTGCACGTCCTTCAATTAACGTCAGGGTGCAGGAGACTGTCTGCCGTTAAGGTGCGAAGGGCGGAAGACTAAAACCAGGAGGACAAATGTCGAATCTTACCATCAAACAGTTGCTGGAGGCTGGCGTTCACTTCGGGCACCAGACAAAACGCTGGAACCCCAAGATGAAACCTTATATATTCGGGGCCCGCAACGGCATCTACATCATTGATCTGCAGAAAACACTGAAGATGTTCAAAGAGGCCTACAACTTTGTCAAGGAAGTGGCGTCCCGTAATGAATACATCCTCTTCGTCGGCACGAAGAAACAGGCCCAGGAATCCATCGCCGACGAATCGAAACGCTGCGGGGCATTCCACGTCAACAACCGCTGGCTCGGCGGCACGATGACGAACTTCCAGACCATTGAGAAGAGCATCGATCGGCTGCGCAAGTACGAGGAACTCAAAGAGAGCGATATATACAAGGTTCTTCCGAAAAAGGAAGCCATAGGCATAGAACGCGAGATAGAAAAGCTGGAAAGGAACATCGGCGGTATCAAGGGCATGGAAAGACTCCCCGGCGCCATATACGTCGTCGACCCGAAGAAGGAGTATATCGCCGTGAACGAGGCCAAGAAGCTGGGCATCCCCACCGTCGGCATCGTCGATACGAACTGCGATCCTGACGACATCGATTTTGTGATCCCCGGCAACGACGATGCTATCCGCGCCATCAAGCTCATTACTTCCCGCATCGCCGATGCGGTCCTGGAAGGAAAGGCCCTGTACGTTGAAGAGTTCCAGGGCAAGGATGAAGGGCCGGACCAGGAGCTCACTCCCTTTGTCGACGAAAGCGTGCTGGAAGAGGAAAAATACGACGAGTACGAAGCTTAAGAGTTGAGGAGGACTTCCATGGATATTTCTGCTGACGCAGTAAAAAAACTACGTGAAAAGACAGGTGTCGGCCTCATGGACTGCAAAGAGGCCTTGAAGCACTCCGATGGTGATATGGAAAAGGCCGTCGATTTCCTTCGGGAGAAGGGCCTTGCCAAACTTCAGAAGAGGATGGGGAGGGTCGCCTCCGAGGGTTCCGTCGCCGCTTATATACACACAGGCGGCAAGGTGGGTGCCATGGTCGAGATCAACTGCGAAACTGATTTCGTCGCCAAGACAGACCAGTTCCAGAATTTCGTCAGGGACGTTGCCATGCAGATAACGGCCTCAAATCCGCTGTACGTGAAGAGAGAGGACATTCCCGCGGAACACATCGAAAGGGAAAAGACCATCTACAGGAACCAGGCGCTCGAATCCGGCAAACCGGAGAAGATCATCGACAAGATAGCTGAGGGAAAACTGGAGAAGTTCTACCAGGAGGTCTGCCTCGTGGAACAGACCTTCATAAAGAACCCTGACATGACCATCAAGGACCTTCTCGAGGAACTCCTCGTAAAGACGGGAGAAAAGATCGTCATCAACCGTTTCGTGAGGTTCCAGCTGGGCGAGACGCTTCAGGACTAGCATGAGATACAAGAGGATACTCCTCAAACTCAGCGGCGAGGTTCTCATGGGCAACGAGAGGCATGGCATAGACCATGCCGTCGTCGCTGACATCGCCGGCCAGATAGGAGATGTCCGCAAGCTCGGTGTCGAGGTCGCCATAGTTCTTGGCGGCGGCAACATATACCGGGGGAAGAAGGGCGAAAAGGAGGGTATGGACCGCGTCACCGGAGACTACGTCGGCATGGTGGCGACCGTCATTAACGCCCTCGTCCTTCAGGACACCCTGGTAAGAATGGGAGTTCCGGCGGTGGTACAGACAGCGCTCGCACTTGAAAGGATTGCCGAGCCTTACGACCACGCGCGGGCAAGGAACTACCTCGACGGGGGGAAGATAGTCATCTTCGCCTGCGGGACCGGCAATCCTTATTTCACCACCGATACGGCCGCGGCCCTTCGCGCCGTTGAGACGAAGGCCGACATACTGATGAAGGCAACCAAGGTCGACGGCGTCTACGACAGGGACCCCGAGGTCCACGCCGACGCCGTCTTCTACCCGGAGATATCTTACAGCGAGGTCCTGGAAAGAGACCTTCAGGTCATGGACCTTACCGCTATAACGCTTTGCAAGGAGAACGACATCCCCGTCGCTGTTTTCAGCGTACGCGTCAGGGATAACCTGAAGAAAGTGGTTCTTGGCGAAAAGATAGGGACAATCGTGAGGAGGTAGCCTTATGAGCAGTGACGTTATGACCGAGCTTGAGGACAAACTGAAAAAATCGCTTGCGGCACTGAAGAAGGATTTCTCTAAACTGCGCACCGGTGTCGCCTCGGTGTCCCTGCTGGAAGATATCAAGATAGACTATTACAAACAGCCCACCCCGCTCAACCAGGTGGCGACCATCGGCGTCCCCGATTCACGGACGATCACCATCCAGCCATGGGACAACGCCGTCATCGCGGAGATCGAAAAGGCTATCCAGAAATCGGATCTCGGCGTCAATCCCATGTCCGACGGCAAGACCATCCGGCTAACCTTTCCGAAACTCACCGAGGAGCGGCGCAAAGAGCTCACGAAGCAGGGCAGCAAGATGCTCGAGGGCACCCGCGTCGCCATGAGAAACGTCCGGAGAGATATAAACGAGAAACTCAAGAAACTGGAAAAAGACAAGGCCATCTCCCAGGACGACCTCAAGAAGAAGCAGGACGACGTCCAGAAGATCACGGACAAACATATAGATATGGCAGAAAAGCTCTTTTCCGAAAAAGAGAAAGAGATCCTCTCCATCTGAGCGACGCTATCGATGACAAAGACGGCTCCCGACAGATTGCCCACCCACGTCGCCATTATCATGGATGGGAACGGCAGATGGGCACGGCAACAGAAACTCAAGAGGGTGGAAGGCCACAAGGTGGGAATCGACTCCGTTCGGGAGATCACGGAAGCGACCTGCGACCTCGGCATACCCTATCTTACCCTCTACGCCTTCTCCAAGGAGAATTGGTCCCGTCCGAGGGACGAGGTCAAGGCGCTTATGTTTCTTCTCGGGCTTTACCTCGAGGAGGAACTCCCCATGATGATGGACAGGGGCATACGTTTCAATGTCATCGGCGAGAGAAGTGATTTCTCGAAGTCTCTCCAGACACAGTTCGACAATGTGATGGAGAAAACGGCACGCAACAGGAACCTCGTCCTGACGATCGCCCTGAGCTACAGCGGACGCAGGGAGATCATGCGCTCCGTGCGCCTGCTGTGCGAGGATGTAAAAAAAGGCCTCGTCAAGAGGATTGACGAAAGGGCCTTCAGGAGGCACCTGTACAGCCCGGCGATACCCGACCCTGACTTTCTCATCCGCACGAGCGGCGAGATGAGGCTTTCGAACTTTCTGCTCTGGCAGGTGGCTTATACCGAGATTTACGTGACCGATATCCTCTGGCCCGATTTTCGAAGACAGGCCTTTCTTGACGCGCTGGCCGAATTCGCGAAGCGTGACAGAAGGTTTGGAAACGTGAAGGATTTCTGATTGGGAGAACTGAAGAAGCGCGTCATAACGGGCATATGCATTGCCCCCGTCATTGCCTTTCTCTTCTATATCCTGCCCCCGGGGTGGCTTCTCATCCTCCTTCTTGCCATCGCCGTCGTGGCGCTCATCGAGGCCGCATCCCTTGCCGGCTGCCACATGAAGTACCTCGTCGCCGTCCTCGTCCTCATCGGAACAGTGCCTCTTTATTTCCGTTTTTTCCAGATATACATGCTCTGGATGATGGCCTCAGCATTCATCATTATTGCCATTAAGGTCTTCGACAGAAAGGCGTCCCTCGAAGATGCGAACCGGGACCTCACGGGTCAGGCCGCTACTGTCCTCTTCTGCAACTTCTTCATCCTCATCCCCTTCTTTTATCTCTATCTGCTTAAGGAACTGGATGGGCTGTTTCCCCTGATCCTTCTGTTTTCCATCTGGGCAAGCGATATCTTCGCCTACGGCATCGGGAAGAGGTTCGGAAAGCACCCTCTGGCCCCCCGGATCAGTCCGAAGAAGACAGTCGAAGGCCTCTTGGGAGCGACCCTGGGCTCTCTGGTCGTTATCACTGCGTCCTATCAGCTGCTGGACTTAAGCATTCCGGCAGCCCTGGGAGTGGGAGCTGCAACGGGAGTCCTCGGGCAGGCAGGAGATCTCCTCGAATCGGCATGCAAAAGGGTATTCAACACAAAGGATTCTTCGCAGCTCATTCCGGGGCACGGCGGGATACTGGACCGCATCGACAGCTTCATCTTCACGGCCCCCTTCCTGTACACCTGTCTGGTATGGACGAGATACCTATGAAGAAGAGAGTTCTCATACTGGGTTCCACCGGTTCCATCGGCACCGCGACACTCGAGGTCATCGCCAATGATCCCGCGGCATTCGAGGTTTGCGGCCTGGCATGCAGGAACAACGTGGGACTCCTGAACGAACAGACAGCGCGGTTCGGACCCCGGGCCGTCTGCGTCTTCGACGAAAAACAGAGGAGCGCGGTCACGGCACCCGGTGTACGCGTCCATGCGGGCATCGAGGGCATGAAGGAAATGATCCGCTCCGACGTCGACATCGTTGTCAATGCACTGCCCGGCAGCATCGGGCTCGAACCCACCATCGAGGCCCTGCACTGCGGGCGGGTTCTTGCCCTCGCCAACAAGGAAAGCCTCGTCATGGCGGGAAGGATCATCAGAAGGATCCTGTCCGGGAAGACATCCCGGCTCATACCCGTCGACAGCGAGCACTCGGCTCTCTATCAGCTCCTCAAGAGTGTCGAAGACAAGGAGGTCAGGTCTCTGGTCATCACCGCCTCGGGGGGACCTTTCAGGAGACACACCAGGAAGGCCCTGGAAAGGGTGGAGCTTTCAGAGGCCATGAACCACCCCACGTGGAGCATGGGACAAAAGATCACTCTCGATTCGGCCACGCTCATGAACAAGGGGCTTGAGATAATGGAGGCGCGCTGGCTCTTCGATATCGAGCCCGAGAGGATAAAGACCCTCGTCCACCCCGAGAGCATCGTTCACGGCATGGTGGAGCTCTCCGATAATTCCCTTCTGGCGTACATGGCAAGCCCGGACATGAAGATTCCCATCGCCTACGCGCTGAACGACGAAAGGCGTCTTACCCTGCCCTTCTCGCCCCTTGAACTCAGCGGATACATGAAACTCACCTTTCATCCGCCGGACCTCAGGAGATTCCCCTCCATCCGTCTTGCATACGAGGCCCTCGCGGAAGGCGACAGCGCATGCATCGCGTACAACGTGTCCAACGAGATGGCCGCGCAGGCCTTCATCGACGGACGCATACGGTTCACCGACATACCACGTATCGTTGCCGAGACACTGGCGAAGGTCTCCGGCGGAAGGGTCATCGACACTCTCGAAGGGGTACTTGCGGCAGCGGCGTGGACACGGGACATAACAATGACTAAAATAACTGGTACAGGACGAAAAAAATCATGATCTCCTTTTTATACTTTCTCATCGCCCTCGCGCTCCTTATCCTGGTGCACGAGTTCGGACATTTCCTGGTGGCGAGGTTCTTCAACATCAAGGTCCTCACCTTCTCCATAGGCTTCGGGAAGAAACTGCTCCGATTCACCCGGGGAGAAACGGAATACGCGATATCCGCGGTTCCCATGGGAGGCTACGTGAAGCTCCTGGGCGAATCCCCCGACGAAGAGGTAGTCGAAGAGGACAGACACCGGTCCTTCTCCCATAAACCCCCGTATGTAAGAATACTCGTCGCCCTGGCAGGCCCCCTTTTCAATATCCTTCTTGCCCTGTTCGTCTTCTATCTCGTCTCCATCATCGGCTACAACGTGCCCTCCGCGCGCGTCGGCAAGGTTGCTGAGAACACCCCCGCACAGACAGCGGGCATACAGGCTGGTGACGTCATTGTCAGGATCGACGGCAAAGAGGTGAAGGAATTCCTCGATATCGCCTCCACCATGGATAAGGCCGAGGGCGATACCGTCGCGGTGACCATCGACCGGGACGGCTCTCCCGTCAATCTCACCATCAAGCCCATGACCATCGAGGAGAAGGACATCTTTGGCGAACCATACAAGCGCAGGATACTCGGCATAGAAAGGTCCGACGAGTTGATAAAGAGGAAGCAGAACCCGGCGCAGGCAGTGGGGCTTGCCTTCTACATGACCTGGGAGTACTCCCGGATAACCGTCGTGGGGATAGTCAAGATCATTCAGGGTTCCATTTCGCCCAAGAATATAGGGGGACCCGTCCTCATCTTCCAGGAGGCAAGCAAGAGGGCAAAGAAGGGTATCGGTGATTTCGTCTTTTTCTTCGCCCTTATCAGCATCAACCTGGGCATCATCAACCTCCTTCCCATCCCCGTGCTCGACGGCGGCCATATCCTCTTCAATGCCGTCGAGATCATTATCCGCAGAAAGATCTCCCGGAGGGTGCAGGAGGTGGCCCAGACAGTGGGTCTTGTCATTCTCCTCATGATAATGGTCTTCGCCTTCTACAACGATTTCGACAGGATCTTCGACTTCGGCAAGTATTTCCATGGCAGATAGGCTCGTACTTGCCATCGATAATTCCATCGACCACCTCGTCCTCGCGCTCGCGGGGAACAGCGGCCTCATCGAGGGGCGCAGGATCAGGGAGGCGCGATCGCCGTCCCAGCTTTTGCCCGATGCCGCCGGTTCCATCCTTCGCTCCCACGGGCACACGTTAAGCGACCTGACGGGTCTCGTCGTCACCCTCGGGCCGGGTTCCTTCACGGGCATCCGGGTGGCGCTTTCCTTCTGCAAGGGCGTGCACGCCGCGACGGGGGTGCCCCTGACAGGGATACCCACGCTCGACGCACTTGCCCTTGCTCTCATGGAGCGGGAGGGTTCATACCTGTGCCCTCTCGTGGACGCGAGGAAGTCAGAGGTGTTCCTGTCCCTCTATCATGTCTCCCGCGGCACTCTTACGCGTCTTTTGGACTATACAGCCATGAAGCCCCGAGAGGTGCCCGGGGTGGTCAGAACCCCCTGCATCTGCTTCGGCACGGGCTCCCGGCTTTGTGAGGAATACCTCTCGGGAATAGAGGGGGTCACCGTCATACACGAGGAATTCGACCACGTGCGGGGAGAGGTTCTCGTCGATGACAGACTTCCGCTCGCCGGAGACGGTCGTCCCGCAGGCTTGAAGCCCGTTTACGGACGGCGTTCCGAAGCGGAGATTAAGTTCAACGTGGCTATCGACTAAAAGAGTAAAAAAAGAACTCGAATTGGTGTATACTATGTACCGGTTTGTCGGGCAATCCGGGGTCGATTGGACCCCCCTTTTTCTAAGCCATGTGAACCGGACCCGCGCAGCTTTCCAGGGAGGAAATGTTGAAGAGTATCGCCGAAATCAATGAGAAGATAAAGAAAGGCAGGGTCGTCGTCGTAACTGCCGAGGAAATGGTGGATATCGTAAAGAGGGATGGTACGAAGAAAGCCGCCCGGGACGTCGACGTGGTCACAACGGGCACCTTCGGTCCCATGTGTTCAAGCGGCATGTTCATGAACCTTGGACACTCCAAACCCAGGATCAAGATCGGCGGCGGGAAATGCTACCTCAACGACGTCCCGGCATACTGCGGGATAGCCGCCGTGGACATCTACCTCGGCGCCACCTCCATTCCGGACAACGATCCGAGGAACACCGTCTATCCCGGCGCCTTCAAGTATGGCGGAGGCCACGTTATCGAGGGATTTGTGAGCGGAAAGGCGATCAGGCTCGAAGCGAGCACCTACGGGACGGACTGTTACCCGAGAAAGAGGATCGAGACCTACATAAACAAGGAAACCGTTAACGAGGCATACATATACAGCCCCAGGAACAGCTACCAGAACTATAACGTGGGGGTCAACGTCTCCAACCGGGTCATCCACACGTACATGGGTGTGATAAAGCCCGATCTGGGGAGCGCCAATTACTGCAGCGCCGGCCAGTTATCCCCCCTTCTCAAAGACCCGAAATACAGGACGATCGGCATAGGGACCAGGATATTCCTGGGAGGCGGGGTAGGATACGTCGCATGGAACGGTACACAGCACAACCCCTGCGCGGCCCGGACCCCGGAGGGCCTGCCCAAAGGTGGCGCCGGCACCCTTGCCGTCATCGGGGACGCGAAGCAGATGTCGGGCAACTATCTCCGGGGCGCAAGCTTCCTCGGGTACGGTCCCACGATGTTCGTGGGCCTCGGGATACCCATACCCGTCATAGACGAGGAAATGGCCTTCTTCACATCCCGAAGTGACGGGGATTTCTATGCCCAGGTGGTGGATTACTCGACGGATTACCCCCAGCGGACCGGGGGAAGCCTCGGCGAGGTCACCTACGCTGAACTTAAATCGGGCACGATAAGAGTGAAGGGAAAGGATGTGCCTACGTTCCCTATCTCGAGTTATTCAAAGGCCCGTGATATAGCGTCTACACTCAAGACATGGGTGGAGACGGGCAGCTTCCTGCTCACCAATCCTGTGGAGCCCCTGCCGGGGGTCGACTCGGGGATCAGCCTGGTCACACTCGACGAGCGGACACCGGAGGAAATGCAATAGAGAGCTCCCCGAAAGCGGTCCGGTGGACATCGTATCATGAAGAAACGCGCCATATCACTGATATCCGGCGGCCTTGACAGCGCCGTTGCTACCAGGCTCGTCATCGAGCAGGGCATCGACGTGGTCGGTCTCCATTTTACATCCCTGTTCGCCAGCAAAAGGGACAGGCAACGCGGCCACATGGCGCTTCGCACGGCCAGGGAACTCGGCATTGAGATCATCACGAAGAACAAGGGCGACGACTACATTGAGATCGTCAAGAACCCGCGCTACGGATACGGAAAGAACATGAACCCCTGCATCGACTGCCGGATATACATGCTCCGCCTCACGAAAGAGCTCCTCTCCGAGATGGATGCGTCCTTTGTCGTCACCGGGGAGGTCCTGGGCCAGAGGCCGATGTCCCAGCGGCGCAACACCATAGAACTTATAGAGAAACGCAGCGAGCTCAAGGGTCTCATCGTCCGGCCCCTGTCGGCCAGGTTGTTTCCGCCCACCATCCCCGAACAGGAGGGCATCATCGACAGAGAGAAGCTCCTCGCCCACTCGGGCAGGTCGCGGCAGGTGCAGTACCAGCTCGTCGAGACCTACGGGCTCTCCGCCTTCGATCTTCCCGGAGGAGGGTGTCTGCTCACGGACCCCATCTTCTCAAGGAAGCTCAAGGACCTCATGACAACGGACACGGCTTATACGACGAAAGACATCGAACTCCTCACCGTCGGCAGGCATTTCAGGCTCTCCCCCTCGGCGAAGCTCGTCGTGGCCCGAAACGAAACCGAGAACGAACGGCTTACCGCTATGGGACAAGCGCCGTACATCACCGTGACCCCCGTCGATTTCAAGGGGCCAATGGGGATAATCAAGACCGAGAAGCCCTCCGAAGAGGTCCTCCTGATGTCGGCCCACATCCTTGCGCGCTACGGCAAGGATGTTCCGCCGACGGCGACGGTGGAGATAAGCAGCGACACGAAGAGGACCCTTTCCTTTCAGGCCTTAGAGATTGATAGCGACGCCATGCTGATACAACAGGAGAAGCAATGAAACTCCTCGATAACATATACGTCTACCCTTTCACCTCATACGAGGCGAACAACTGTAACACGGTATTCATCGATGGGCCGGTACCTACGCTTATCGACCCGGGTCACAAGAACTTCCTCGGAAACGTGGTGAACGGCATGGCGCGCGACGGCAGGAGCATCGAGTCAGTGAGGCTCGTCATCGGTACCCACGGCCATCCCGACCATATAGAGAGTGCCGATGCCTTCGACGGGCAGACGCTAAGGACCATAGGCAGGGCGGAGTTCGACTACCTGGGCGGCAGCGGCAAGGACCTCTACCTCATGACAGGCTGTGAAATGCCCAGGAAGCCCTATTCTTTCTATCTCAACGAGGGTACGCTCGCCATCGGCGATACCATCTTCAGCGTCATCCTCACCCCCGGCCACTCACCGGGATCGCTGTGCTTGTACTGCGAACAGAAGAAGCTTCTTATATCCGGCGATACCCTTTTCTACCTGGGAGTTGGACGGACGGACCTGCCGGGTGGGGACATGGAAGCCCTTAGCCGCAGCATCGGGAAGCTGGCTTCCCTCAACATCGAATATCTCGTACCAGGTCACGGAGAGGTCGTCGCCGGACGGGACAGGATCGAAAAGAACTTCAAGGTGATCCTGAATGAATTCTTTTGAACAGGGTCCACGATTGTCATTGACAATTCCACCCGTAAGTATATATTTGAAGTGTCAGTTTCATAGGAGGAACAGTGAGAATACCCGATGAATACACCTGCAAACTCTGCGGATACTCTTTTCTCGACGGCGAAGTGCCTGAATTGTTCTGCCCCAATTGCGGAAGCAGTCAGGTCATCAAGGAACTCAGCTACGATGAGTTTCTGGATGACGAAGAGGCATTCATCACCATGCTAAGGTATGATGAATACAAGAACAAAGGAGCTTGAGAGACCCGGGGAGAGGTAGCACGGCCGGCCCTCCCCGTGGAAATAAGTGTTGACATTTACCGGGTTTGGGTGTTTGATATTACCCGGATGCCGCTTGGATCCTGATCTGGACCGAGACGGAAGGCGCGAAGTTACGGTAACCTTCTGACACGAGTTCAGAAGGTTTTTTTGTTTGATGGGTATCTTAATGGACAAAGTAACCGTACCGGCGCTGAAAGGCATGAAAGGTGGACGCAGGATCACGATGCTCACCGCCTACGACCATCCAACGGCCAGAATCCTTGACAACGCCGGCATCGATACGATTCTTGTTGGCGACTCTCTGGGTCCCGTCGTTCTGGGCTATCCCAACACCATTCCCGTTACCATAGATGAGATGATCCACCACACCAGGGCGGTGGCACGAGGTGTCAGGAGATCCCTTCTCATCATCGACATGCCCTTCATGTCTTACCAGGAAAGCATCGAGCAGGCGAAGCGCAACGCCGGCAGGATGTTCAAGGAAAGCGGCGCCGAGGCGGTCAAACTCGAGGGCGGGGTCACGATGAAGGACACCATAAAGGCCATCGTCGACATGGACGTGCCTGTTTGCGCGCATATCGGGCTGACCCCCCAATCCATCCACCGCATGGGGGGGTACAAGGTGCAGGGTAAGGGCAAGGACGTGGAAAGACTCATCGAGGACGCGAAGGCCGTCGAAGCGGCCGGCGCGTTCATGGTCGTTCTCGAGTGCGTTCCGAGACAGCTCGCGAAAGAGATCACGGAGATGCTCTCGATCCCAACGATAGGCATCGGTGCCGGACCCGATTGTGACGGACAGGTACTGGTCATTCATGACCTGCTGGGACTTCTCGGGGATTTCCGGCCCAAGTTCGTGAAACAATACCGTAACCTTACAGAGGACATAGACAAGGCCGTCAAGGAGTACATTGACGAGGTCACATCCGGGACCTTTCCCGACGACAGCCAATCATTCCACTAGCATGAGAACGATCCGAACCGTCTCCGAAATGCAGGCCACAGCCGACGAGATCAGAAAAGACAGGCGGATCGCCTTCGTACCCACCATGGGCTACCTGCACGAGGGCCACCTGGCACTCGTCAGAACGGCGCGGGAGATCGCCGATGTGGTCGTCGTGAGCATTTTCGTGAACCCCATCCAGTTCGGTCCTAAAGAAGATCTTGCACGCTACCCCCGTGATTTTGACCGCGACGCGGCCCTCCTGGAAAAGGAACGGACGGACATCATCTTCTATCCCGACGACGGTGAAATGTACGAGAAGGACTTCACCACCTACGTCGAGGTCAAAAGGCTCGAGGACCATCTCTGCGGGAAGACGCGGGTGGGGCACTTCACCGGTGTGGCCACCGTGGTGGCAAAGCTCTTCAACATAGTGAAGCCCCACTATGCCGTCTTCGGGCAGAAGGATTATCAGCAACTGACAGTCATCGAGAGGATGGTGCGGGATCTCAACATGGATGTGGAGATAGTCCCCTATCCCACCGTCCGCGAACCCGACGGTCTCGCCATGAGCTCGCGGAACACATATCTCACTGACATGGAGCGGAAAAAGGCCCGCCTGATCAGCGTCTCATTGAGAAAGGCGGAAGAGATGGTCAGGTCGGGAGAGCGCAATACGGAGACAATAAGAAGGGTCGTTGAGGATATACTCCATCAGGAAGATGGCATTGAGGTCGAATATATCAACATCTGCGATACCGGGACGCTCGAGGATGTCGCCGCTGTCGCGGGAAGGGCTGTCATCGCCGTGGCCTGCCGCATAGGCAGGACAAGGCTGATCGACAACACGATATTAACGGAGGCATGACAAGATGAGAAGGAACATGATGAAATCAAAGATCCATCGGGCCACGGTCACCGACAGCAACCTCGATTACGAGGGAAGCATCACGATCGACTCCCAGCTTATGGATAAGGCGAACATCATCCCCTACGAACAGGTGGACATCTACAACGTTACATCGGGCGAACGCTTTACCACTTACGCCATACGGGGCGACAAGGACTCCGGGGTCATCTGTATCAACGGCGCCGCCGCCCACAAGGCGAAGAAGGGCGATATCATCATAATCGTCACCTATGCCAGCTTCGAGGAGCAGGAGCTGGAAGCATTCAAACCGAAGAAGGTGTACGTCGACGGCGCGAACAAGATAAAGACGCAGCTCTTGCAGGCGGTCAACTAGAGGCGTCAGAAGCGGCTTGAATCGCTTGAATGGCTTGAGTCGCTTGAGTGTTAGAGGACAAGAAGACAACGGCCGGATTCCCACTATGGGAACCGGCCGATTTCATTTATTCATAACTTCATAGATTTCAGCAAGATACCGGCCGAGTTGCCTGGTATCCCCTGAAGGGCGCAACCTGGTTATTCGAACATTTCCTTGAAGGGCGCCTGCCAGGCCTCCTTCAAGGAACCGATGGTCGTGTCGATGATGGCGTTTCCGCCAAGGCCCCTGACCTGGAACCTGTCTCCTGCCCGCACCTTTCCTATCACTCCGTACGAAACGCCTTTTAACACCTTTTTTAAGGCGTCAAGGTGCTCTTCTCTGACGGTCACAACGAATCTGCTTGCTGATTCGGAGAAGAGGAGGATGTCGTCGCGGTGGACGCCTGAGGTGGGGACGGCTGCGAGATCGACCTCGATGCCCCTGTCGCCGGCGAAGGCGCTTTCGGCGAGGCAGCAGGCAAGGCCCCCGTCGGAGATATCGTGGCAGGAGCGGACAAGGCCGGCACTGATGGCCTTCTCCATGGCCTGAAAGGTCTTTTTTGCCACTTTCCCGCGCACGCGGGGGGCAATGTTCCCTACCCGGTCGAATTGGGCGAAATATTCACTTCCTCCCATTTCGCCGTACGTTGTACCGATGACTACGATAAGATCGCCGGGACCCTTCATGTCCATGGTGACGACCTTTTCCACGTTATCGATGACGGAGATGCAGGAAACAAGGACGGTCTGCGGCACCGATATCTTTATCTCGTTGTGCATGTAGTCGTTCTTCATGCTGTCCTTCCCCGAGATGCAGGGGGTGCCGAAGAGGGTCGTGTAGTCGTAAAGCGCCCTGTTTGCCCGAACGAGCTGGGCAAGCTTGTAGGGCCCCTCGGAGTTCTTCTCCGACAGCACCGGGTCGGACCAGCAGAAATTGTCGAGAAGGGCCATCCTCTTCAGGGAACCACCGGCGGCAATGTTGTTCCTTATTGCCTCGTCTATCGCGCAGGCCACCATGTTGTACGTGTCGAAGCGGCTGTACTTCGGACATATCCCGTGGCTGATGACGACGCCGTTTGCGCTGGAAAGGTCCGGGCGCACCACCCCGGCGTCGGCGGGACCGTCGTTGTACCTTCCCGTGAGAGGCTTCGTGACGCTTGAGCCCTGCACCTCGTGGTCGTACTGACGCACCACGTACTCCTTGCTGCAGATGTTCCACCGGCGAAGGACGGATGTGAGAGCCTCCACGTAGTCGCCGGGTTCGGCAAGAGGTTCTTCGTCGACCATCCTGCGTTCCCACTTCGCCTTGAGGTCCATCCTCGGCAGGCCCTCATGGAGGAATTCCATATCGAGGTAGCCCACCGTCCTGCCATCGTAAAGGACGTGGAAACGCCCGCTGTCAGTGAACTCGCCCAGCACCGTCGAGAGAACGCTCATCTTGCGGGAGAGATCAAGGAACTCCGTCAGCTTCTCCGGCGGCACGGCCACGGTCATGCGCTCCTGAGCCTCGGACAGGAGGATCTCCCAGGGGGATAGGCCGTGATACTTGAGGGGCGCCCGTTCGAGGTGGATGACACACCCGTTCGTGTCGGTGGCCATCTCGCCCACCGACGACGAGAGGCCGCCGGCGCCGTTGTCGGTGATGGAACTGTAAAGCCCCCTGTCCCTTGCGATGAGCAGGAAATCGGTCATGCGCTTCTGAGTAATGGGGTCTCCTATTTGCACGGCGCTCGTGGGAGACACCTCGGAGAGCTCTTCCGACGAGAACGTGGCGCCGTGGATGCCGTCCTTGCCGATCCTGCCGCCCACCATGACGATGTGGTCGCCGACGTTGGCCTGTTTGAGATATGATGCCTCGCCATGGATGGTGACGGGCATGATCCCGCAGGTGCCGCAAAAAACGAGGGGCTTGCCAAGGTAGTTCTCGTCAAAGACGAGAGAACCGTTGACTGTCGGGATACCGCTCTTGTTCCCGCCGTGCTCGACGCCCTCCCGGACCCCTTCAAGGACCCTCTTCGGATGAAGAAGCCGGGGAGGTATCCCGCCCTTGTGATCGGGGTTCGCAAAACAGAAAACATCGGTATTGAACGCAAGCCGAGCACCCTTGCCGGTCCCGAAGGGGTCCCGGTTAACGCCAACGATCCCCGTCAGGGCGCCGCCATAGGGGTCAAGGGCGGACGGCGTGTTGTGCGTCTCCACCTTGAAGGCAAGGTTGTGCCTGCGGTTGAACTTGATGACACCCGCGTTGTCCTTGAAGACGGAGAGACAGAAATCATTCCTGCCCTTCTTCCTCCGGATCTCCTCCGTGGACCCCACGACATAGGTCTTGAAGATGCTGTCTATGGTCTCTACCCTGCCGTCCTCCTCGTATTCGATGCGGGCATTGAATATCTTGTGTTTGCAGTGTTCCGACCAGGTCTGGGCGATGGCCTCTATCTCCACGTCCGTGGGCCGCCCGTCGAGTCCCGCCGCCTGCCGCGCGGCCACGACGGCCGGGTCGGAGAAATAGGCCTTCACGGCAAGGAACTCGTCCCGGGAAAGCGCCCAGGTCCGCTCCCTGTTAATGCGCATCAGTTCATCGATGGAGAGGGAAACAACGTCGATCTGTTCCACGACGGGCTCGGTAGCAATGGCCACCCGGGGGACGAAAACCCCCATACCGCCCTCCCTGTCATACCGCGCCCTGTCCTTCAGACTGTACCGGTTTATGAGGACGTTGGCGAGTATGTCCACCGCGATCCTGTGCACGTCGTCCTCGGAGAGTGCGCCCTTGAGGAAGTACATCTTCGAGTTGTAAACGGCCTCGCCGTTCGCCAGGGACCTGCCGGCCATTGCCTCCACAACCTCCCTGGCCGTCCTGCCCACGTTGTCCGTGACGCCCGGCTTGTAGCCGACCTCAACGATCCAGTGGGCATCCGTAGGGGTCGCCTCGTCAAGGAGTCCCCTGTGGACTATGGGATCGACGAAGGCATCGTCCCTGAGTATGGACAGGATATGGGCGTCCACCACGGCATCGACGGTGTAGACATCGACAACCCGCGCGTCCTCAACCTCTATCCCCAGGTCGGATTTGATCCTTCGCTTCAGCTTCTCTCCCGGAACGTCCCGAAGTCCTTCCCTGCACGATATCTCGATCCTGTGAGCCATGCTATGCCACGTACTCCTTTAGATTTTTTATCCCCTCAGCCGCGTGAGACTCCTCGTGGATCTCCGCGGTCAATATGATCTCATTTCCCCGGGCCTTGAGAAAGCCTTTCAGCTCCCGGAAAGGAAAGATGCCCTGCCCGATGGGAAGATGGTCGTCTCTTGTGCCGTGATTGTCGTGCAAATGCATCTCTTTTATATAATTACCGAGTGTTGAAAGCCATGCTTCAAGCGATACCTTGGTGAACAGATTAAAGTGTCCTGAATCAAAGCAGAAATACATCTTCTTGGGGTTCATGTATTTGAAAAGCTCGATGAAACTCAGCGGTTCTTCCTCGAATACGTTCTCCAGCAAAACAGGGAGCCTGTCACCTGCCTCCGCCAGAACCTCGTGCCATGTATCAGCGCTCCCTTCAAGCCAGATGTCGAGATAGTCTCCGAAACGCCACCTGTCGTACCCCGGGTGGCAGACAACACCGAGGGCACCGAGGCAATTGGCCATGGCGACCGTCTTCTTCAGTTTCTCCTTCGTGATGTTCCTCACGTCTCTGTCGACGGCGCCGGGACTCAGGTCCATGAAGGGCGCGTGGACGCTGCACTGTATCCCTTCTCCCCTTAGTATCCTGCCCGTCTCCGTAACATGCGCCTCGTCCACCTCGCCGATGGAGTCGTTGTTGAAATACACCTCCACTCCCACCCCGAGATCCTTTATCCGCCCGACATTCTCCCGCACCATGCGGTACGGGGCGTTAATTACTATCATCATCGAGTGTTCCCCCTTCGAATTCCGGAGATAACGTCTTTCAGTGCCCGGCAGACCACGTCGATCTCCTCCGCGTTCATGTTCGTGTGAAAAGGCAGGGCGACCGTGGACTCCCCCGCAGCTTCCGAGACGGGAAACATGCCCGGCTCAAACCCGAACATTCTCCGGTAAAAAGGCTGAAGGTGAATGGGGGCAAAATAGGGCCGTGCCGGAATACCCAGCTTCTCCATTGCAGTGATGATCTCGTCGCGCAATATGCCATTTCTCAGCCTCACGACATAAACGAACCAACTCATGCGAGTTGTGAATGGAGCTATTTGAAGGGGCTCCACCTCCTCGATCGACGAGAGGGCTCTCGTGTATGCGCCGGCAACGCTGCCGCGTTTCTCCAGGATATCGTCGAGTCTCTTCAACTGCACGACACCGACAGCAGCGTTGAGTTCAGACATGCGGTAGTTGTACCCGAGCCGGGAGTGATTCAGCCACCCGTCGAACTTGTCTCTGCCCTGGTTACGCAGGCTCCGGAAAAGATGCGCCCAGTCATCATCGTTCGTGACGAGAGCCGCGCCTTCACCCGTCGTCATCTGCTTGTTGGGATAGAAAGCGAAGGTGCCGGCCCGGCCCATGGCGCCCACACGGCGACCCTTATACTCGGCACCGATGGCCTCGCAGGCATCCTCGATGACAACAAGATTGTACTTCTTCGCGACGGCCATGATCGGGTCCATGTCCGCCGGCTGTCCGAAGATGTGGACCGCGATGATAGCCTTCGTCCGTTCGGTGATCGCCGCTTCGATCCTGCCGGGGTCCATGTTGAGCGTCACCGGATCGATATCGACAAAGACAGGGGTTGCTTTCTCGAAGAGGATGCAGTTGGCCGATGCAACAAAGCTGAAGGGCGACGTGATGACCTCATCACCCGGACCCACGCCCGCGGCGACCATGCACAGATGCAGCGCGCTCGTACCATTGGTGACCGCGACGGCATGCTCGGCCCTCGCCACGTCAGCCACAAGTCTTTCGAATTCAACCGTCCTCATGCCTATACTCAGGTTTCTCGACTGCATGACGCGCACCACTTCTTCTATCTCCTGCGCGGTAATGTCAGGCATGGACATGGGGACCTTCAGTGTGGAAACCGGACCGTTCATCGTTTCGGCGCCGCCGTCGAGGAACTGGCCGAAGTATGGTATGGTCCTGAACGCAACTGGTATCTCCCTGCACAGATTCTCCATATTCATGACCGTCTGCTGAGGCGCCCCCGGTACGGCAAGAAGGACCTCATCGATCGACATTTCCCTCACCACATCGGCTATCCTGATCAGAGGGCCGTAGACAGGGAGACCGTGGGTCTCGCGCCCTATCTTCCTGGGATCGTCATCAAGGAAGGCCACGGCGCGGAGCCCGAGGTGAGGATTCTGCTGTATCTGAATGCACGTCTGTATGCCGCTGTCACCAGCGCCGACAATGAGAACCTTGCGTTGAGCGGAAACACCGGCCTTGACCCAGTCGATATCCTCATCGTAGCGCTCCGTCTCTTTCAGAACAAAACGAAGTCCGGGGAGCAGCACAAGACTGATCATCCCTTCAAAGAGTATCGCGGAACGCGGGAACGAATCACCCCACAGGGGAACCAGCACGAACATCGTAAAAGCGAAGAGGACCAGGGAGCCGGCGAGAACGGCACCGACGAGCAGGGCGAAATCGCGGTGTGTGGCGTATCGCCACAATCGCCTGTAGATGCCGACAAGTCCAAAAATGAGAGGCCTTATACCCATAGCCGCCACCATGAAGGGGAGAACCCGCGACAGGTGGGTCATGTCGGGATACAGAGTCCCGAAGCGGAGCATAGCCGCGAAGACAACAGAGATGAATGTCAGCAGAATGTCAGCAAGTATAACATGCCTGTATCGTAATCTCATTTAGTGAATCTCACTTGTCAGCAGACGAACTGGTTCGTAGATTGTTCGCGTTATCATACGTAAGATAAACCAAAATCGCTATAAATACCACAGAAAAGACAGGTTCGGACCCCGTCTCAAACCGCTGGCGGGAAGACTGTCACTCTCCGTCGTCCATATCGTTAGCATCGGCATCCTCCCAGCTTGGTGAGCGTCGTCCCCCTCCCCGTCTCCCCCGTCCCATATGGTCCCGGGCGCCGGCATCCTGCGGTAGCATCGACGCAGCGGTGAAACGACATTGCCTCGCGGGTTCATGCTGTATCCCTGAACCCTTAATGTCCCCGTGAAACGTCCGATAAAAGTTCCACCATCACCCCCCTCAACGGGGAACCGGAACAGGAGAGATAGCGGATGAAAACAGCCATAATTGCAATCATAATCGCGATCCTATCGTTCACCGGATGCACCACCTGCAGGGTGACCTCGGTGGAGGATGCCGAAAGACTTGCACAGAACGGCTACCAAACACGCATCGCCGTTTACAAACTCGGGATCGACGGTCTTATCACGGGGGGCTTCCTGTGGACCCACCACGCCCAGGCGCAGGCGCTCGTCGATGACGAATGGAAATGGGTGGAAGGCTCGGAACTCCTGAACTCACCCACTTTCACCATAGCGGACAACGAGATATTCTACTGGAGAGCCACAGACTACGCCGGCTTCCTCAAGAAAATGGGGAAGTACAACTAAGACCGTCTCAAGTTTCAGGTTTCAGGTTTCAGGTTGAAAAACAAAAAAAGGCTGTCCCGGCCCCAACAACTGAACCCGGAACAGCCTTCCGTGGCCTCCGCTCTATCTTCTCTTTTTCCTCTTAACCCGGAACCCGCACCCCGGAACCCGCAACTGTCTTTTCTTTCTTCTTCTTCTTAACCTGAGACTTGAAACCTGAGACCTGAGACCGTCTTCTCTACTTCCTCGTCCAGAACGACTCCACCATGCCCACCTTCCAGGAGCCTGACTCCTTGAACAGTTTCAGGTGAACGGGGTACTTCGACTTCCTGTGAGTTATGAGAAGCTCGGCCTTCCCTGGACGCACAAAACCCTCCTCCCACCTGCTCTCCTCCAGTATTATGAGGGGGTCGAAGGACTCGAGCACCCCCGTCCAGTAGGAGCGGGCTATCATGCCGCCCGCCCTGAGGTCTCCATTTATCTGTTCCTTCGAGTACTGCCTTCCGGACGCCTTGTAGATATCGGCGGTTACGGTCTCTCTGGACTCGATGCTCAGAAACGACCAGGCCTGGCTGAAGTTCCCCTTCCTGAGACACTGGAAGAAGCGCTCCGCCGATGTAAGGACCGCGTCAAGCTCGTCCTGCCCCCCTGCTCCCAATTCAGCGGCGGGGGTGAGGAGGGCGAACGTGCACAGTGCAAAGAGTAGAAATCCCTTCGCCCCGGCGCTCTTCACCGCGGCGGCCATTCCGTTGCGGCCCATTTTCCGTTTCAGTGATGCGATGTTGTCGTGTGCGTTGTGGTCGTGGCACCGCCTCCGCCGCCTCCGCCGCCTCCGCTTCCGAACGCGGCCGCTCCTCCTCCGACGGCTGCCGCGGCGGCAACGGCGCCGACGGCGATCGTGCCGGCACCTACCCCGGCCGTCATGGCGGCACCCGCGGCGGCACCCACGGTTATCGTCCCCGCCCCCACGGTCGCGCCGGCGAATGATGTCGCCATCAGGCCGGAGCTGACGCCCACGGAGTTCATGGCCGCGGCGAGGGCGGCCGGCTCAGCCACCACGTATCCGCCCCCCAGACTGGCGGGCAGGGGAACCGCCATCTGCGCCTCCGTCACCACCGCCGTGGTCGAGAACGAGATTCCAGGCTGCGTGATGAGCTCCGCGAGCTGTGCCTGGGTCATGCTTATCTGTGTCCCGTTGGCCAGGGTCATCACGGCGAACGATTCCGCCTGGGCCCCGACGCTCACTGGCATGAGAAGACCGCCAAAGAAGAGAACCACCGCCGTTAATATAGCCAACGGCCTCACAAAAACCTTCATACTGCACCTCCTGGGTTATTTTGGATCACTGCATCCACTCCCTGTCCTTGTCGAGATAGATCCTTGCGTCTCTGCCTATATAGTCGAAGAGACCGTAGGAATGGTCGATGTCCTGGGCCACATCCCTCGTCCACGGGGCAATCGCGTAGCTGTATGTCGTCCTCGAATCCGTTCCGGTGAACAGGTTGAGAGGTATCGATACCCCGATCCCCTTGTCATGATACCCCCTGTTGTAGTTGTCCTTGAATATGGACGTATCGGTGACGCTGTACCAGGCGAAGATCGTGACGCCCTTGATGAACTTCGACACCGTCACCCGCATGCCCTTGTCTCCCGCCAGGAACTGTCCCGCCATGACGTCTATGGCGAACTCCTTTTCAGGTATGTTGATCCGCCCGCTGAGGAATGCCGTACTGTAATAATTCTTCACGTCGTCCTTCTTGAGCTCGAATGCCTTTCCCACCTCCCTCTTCTTTGTGATACTCCCGCTCGCGCCCACGATGAACCGTCCGTTCCTGAGCGGCTTCGCTATCTCGGCGTCGAAACCGGCATATTCGACCTCCAGTATCCCCGCTGCGAACCTGGCGTAGACCTCCCTGTCCGTCTTCACTATCTGGTTGAACATGAGCCGCGAGAGGATGAGTTTCTCTTCCAGGTAAGGGACGATGTCGCTCCTGACCGGCCTCGAGAGGGGCTCGTTCGTGGACGACACCGTGTTGAGGGGATAGGCCAGGACCTCGGCCAGCACGGTGCCTCCCTTCCAGGGCCCGTAGCTTGCCCACCCTGCGAGCCCGGCCCGGTACTTGAAGAAGCCCGAGGGGTCGTTGAAGAAACCCTTGACATCGGGCTTTACTCCATAGTGAAAGGACCTCCGGTGCTTCGGAACTCTCCCCGACAGATTCGAGACCGTCGTATCCATCCGCGACACGAGGTAGAACTCCCAGAGCTCCATCCGGTCTCTCTTGAGGTCGATGATATCGGGAAGAGTGGTGGCAAACTTCAAGAGGGGAATACCGTTCCTGTGGAGGATGATGTCGATGTTCCCGATGTCGCCGGGAAGGATGTCGGCAAGGAGCTTCACGATCACCCCTATCGCCCGGGTGCTGTAGAAGTACTTGTCGTTCTGGACCTCGATGGTGAGCGTGCCGGCATCGGAGACATGCACCACAATGTCACTGAACCCCGACATCGCAAGCGCGTACGTCACCCTCTCGCACAGGGGCCTCGTCCTGTCCCCGGGTTTCTCCCTGTACGGTTTGTCCCATATGGGGATGATGGGATTGCCGATGTCGAAGGTCAGGGAGAGATTGACGCCGACCTGGTTGCCCCTCTGGTAGCTCACCCCCACCTCGGACCACGTCGTCGGCCTCCACCGGAACCCGAAGTTGAACGGCGACGGCACGGGCTTCGTGAAGTACTCGCCCCTCGCGGGGTCGTTGACCTGTTTCTCATACTTGATAGGGCTGTATTCCACCATAAAGGCAAACTTCTCGGAGGGGGCGAACTCAATCCCCCCGAAGAACTGGGAGTCCCTGAACCATCCCCTCGGGTCCTCGAACATCTCCACCTTGAACCCCTCCCCCTTCGAGGGGAGCTGGCTCTTTCCGTACCTGCCGTTGCCGAATCCCAGGGTGAGATCGAAGGGGTAGAACTGTTTGCTCGCCACGACGTACTGCGAGGAGAAGAGCCTTGTCCCGTGAGGGTCCATGATCCCCACGGCAATGGCGGGCGTGTACATCCCCTCGCGCACCGTCTGGAGCTTGAGGTCCACCGCCTTGTCCTTGTAGTTGCCGTACCCGCTCCAGCTTTGCGCCTGCGAGGCCTTCACCCCGAGGACCTCCGTCACCCGGCCGTTCACCTCCAGCCGGTCGAGAACCCCCATCCCTATGTAGAAGACCCTGTAGGGATGTACCTGGCTTGCACCGAAACGGTACCTGTTTTCCTTGATCACCCGCGCAGTCGGTGTTTCCAGGAGGCCCGTACCACCCCAGTTCGAGGCCCCTGTGAAGGGCTCGTCAGAGGCGCGGCACGGCTGCGCCAGAGCCAGAACAGAAAAACAGATCAACGCCATGCAGCATCGCCATCCACCCGAAAAGTTTGGCATTCCCTGTTTTCACTGGTTACTTGAACATGTAGTTGACGGTTGCCCCGATCACGGACATCTGCATCAGTATCTGCGTCCAGTCCTTGAGTTCCCTCACCCAGGCGAAGCGTTCGAGCTTCTCGGGAACGATGATCGTGTCGCCCGGGTCGAGCTTCCCCGTGTCCGCGCTGAACGCCGCCAGTTCCCACCGGGAATTCGACTGGCTCCAGTTCATGAAGCCGCCGTTGACCCTGCGCGCCGTCCCGTCCACCTTGAGGACGAAGGTGTTGCCCTTGTCGGCGTACCGGGTGTACCCACCCGCGATGTCCACGTAGTCCTTGTAGTCCATGTCGTCGAGGTGAACGAAGCTCCCCTGGGACATGACGGCGCCCGTCACGTTGACGACGCTGTTCCTGATGGGTATCGTCAGGTTGTCGCCATTCTCCACCTCGATGTCGAAGGCGCTCCCTTTAAGGAGCCTTAAGTGGACGAGCTTCACCGACATCCTGCCCGTGACCTCCATCTTCTTTATCGATTCGACGAATTGTTTCTTCTGCTGAAGCTCCAGCTTCTTCTGCTCCGTCGGACCCGCGGACTCGATGACGGACGTCTCCGAGTAGAGTTCACGTTCCAGTCTCTGGACCATCTCCTCCATGGCCTTCTGCTGCATCTCCTTTACCCTCGCCCGGGTGAAGATCGCCCCCTTCAGGTAGGCGTTCTCCGTGTATCCTCCCGCGCGCTCGAGGACGGAAGACAATCTTTCTCCCCTCTCGACGGCGTACCTGCCGGGATGGGCCACCTCGCCGCCGACGGTGATGATCCGCTCCTCCTTCACGCCGTGGAGCCTCTTAACGGTCACCCTGTCGAAGTCCCTGAGCGTCACGTTGTCCTTCGGGTCTCCGGCGAGGGCCCCCTTCAGGTTGTAGCGCTCGATGAACCTCCTGTTCGTCGCCGGGTTCATCCGGTAGAGTTCCACGTCCCCGAGCGAGGCATCGCGGGTAACCCCGCCGGCGAGAAGCACGGCATCCCGCAGGGTCATCTTCTCGATGAGCTCGAACTTGCCGCCATCCCGAACAGCACCCTCCACGATGATCCCGGGCCTGTCGGTGAAGAACCACTTGGAGAAGACGTAGACGCTGTCCTGGCGCTTGAGCTCGATGTTCTGGGACTCGTCGTTCTCGAGGAAGAGCTTGCCGAGGCTGATGGGTATCAGCTCGTGCCCGAACTTCGACCCCGTGGCCGCCAGCCTCTTGACGAGGGCGTAGTCGAGGTGCGTCTCATACTGGAGGTCGTTGGCATCCTTAATAAGCTGCCTCACTCGCATCCCGTTCCTGAATTCGTACTTGCCGGGGCGCTTCACGTGGCCGTTGAGGTAGACGACGTCCTCCTCTTTCTCCGCGATGTTGAAGACCTTTACGAGGTCCGCCTCGGAGAGCTTGAAGTCCCTCGCTGCGCTCAGGCGCTGGTCGTCAAGATCAATCACCACCTGCCGCTCGTTCTTCACAACCCTTTCCACCTGTATCTGCTGGGTGTACGCCGTGGGAAGGATACCCCCGGCAAGCTCTATGACGGTGTGCAGGTCCTGCCTCCCTTTTAGCTCGTAGATGGCGGGCCTCTTCACGTTCCCCGCTATCCCCACCAGGGGGCCCGTGACGGGCACAAAGACAACGTCGCCCGCCTGGAGCATGGCGTCCTTCGACTTGTCCCCCTTGAGGAGGAGGTCGTAGAGGTCGAAGGTGGTGATGAGCCTTCCTCTTCTCTTGAGCTCGACGCCCCGTAAGGAGCCGATGGCCGACGGCCCGCCTGCGATGAGGAGAGCGTCGGTGACGGTGGAGAAGGCGCCTATCGTGTAGGCGCCGGGCCGCACCACGTCGCCGAGGACGAATATGGGGATGGTCTTCAGCCTTCCCATGGTGATGTTCACACTGGCACCGATGATCTTCTCCACCTGCTGGATGACGTTGACGGACATCTGCTCGAAGGTGAGACCCGCGACGGCAACCGGGCCGATCTGGGGTATCACGATGTTCCCGTCCTTGTCCACCACCAGGCTGTACTGGGTATTCACCCTCCCCCACAGGAGGATCTTCACCTCGTCGCCGGGTCCGACCACGTAGTCGGTGGGGACGGGGATGTCCTGCCTCTCCGTGACCACCTTCGCCGCGGCCTCCTGGAAGAAGTCATACCCGAAGGGCGCAAGGTCCGTGGAGATCTCCTGGTAGCCCTTCAGGCTCTTCATCCGGTAGAAGAGCGTCCCCGGGCTGCCTGCCCGTGTGCCGGGGACCTGCTTCTGGAGCGAGTCGGTCTTCCCTTTCTTCTCCTCTTCCTCCTTCTGTTTAAGCATGCCTTTGCCTTTTGCGATCTCCTCGGGGGTCAGCGACTGGAACTCGGGCCGCTCCTTCAGGGCTTTCATCGCCTCCGGTGTCAGGACGCCGCCCTGCTTGCCCATCTCCTGCTGGACAGCTCCCTGCTGCTCCGGCGAGAGGCTCTTCATCACCCGACCCATGTCCGCGGGCTGGGCCGCCCCCGGTGCCTGAGCCGGAGCAGGCGCCCCCACGGGAGCGGTTCCTCCCCCGGTCGCCCCGGACGGTCCACCGGCCGCCTCCTGCGCGCCGGCCATACAGGCAAAACCGGTCAGGATCACAGGGCAAATCAGCAAAACGCACAATACGGCAACTCTTCGCATAACCAATCCCTCTCTTTACGCATGCGACCTCTTCCAGGAAAATCTCCTCAATCCGCTCATCTTTCCTATCTCCCCCCATTCCTCACGGTTTCTCCTGTAGTGCTCCCGCATGAAGGCAAGGAGTATCCCCAGGAACAGGGAGACGACGAAGGCGATGGCGACCATCAGTATCCTCTTCGGCTTCACCTTCTTGTCCGGTACCCGCGGCGGGTCCAGGACCTTGAAGGCAAAGTTCTCCTTCGCCTCCGCCATCATCGCCGTCTCTATCTGCTGGGCGATGAGGGAGTAGATCTTCTGTCTCACAAAGGGGTCCGCGGCATTCACGATCTGGGTCTCGAGGTGGCGCATGTTGGTTTCGGCCACCCTCTTCGCCTCGGCGGTCATGTGGTCCGTGAGCTCGCTCAAGGTGGTGACGGCAATGCTCTGCGCGATGGCGGGGTCCTTGTACCGCGCGGATATGTCTATGGTATTGTCTTTCTTGTTCTCCTTCACGGCGAGGATATCTTCCTTCAGGAGCCTTATCCCTTCCCAGACCTTTTCGTTCTCGCTCAAGTCCTCGAGGTCACCCTTGTCGAAGAGGATGTCGCGGAATTTCCCCTTCTCCATCACCTTCTGCATGAGGATGTCGCTCTTCAAGAGGCCAACGATCTCCGAGTAGTTCGAGGATTGCGGAGACGCTATCCCGAACTGGGCGGCCATAGTTGCGAGTCCGCTCTGTGCCGCCGGTGCCTCCACCGGCGATATGACCGCCTTCGACTCGTATATCTTCGTCATGAGAAGGGCGGCAATGGCCGTCCCGACCATGACAACAAGCACAAACTTTACAATAAACCCCTTGTGCCTCAGGAGTACCTTCACCAGATCAAGCAGATTGATCTCATCATCATGCAACTCGCGTTTCATCTCATCCATGAATAATCCTTACAAGATAAAGGTAATGGGTAATCGGTGATGGGTTATGGGTCTCTCAATACGCATTCTTGTCCACGAACCCCTTGAAGACGGTGGCGAAGATGATCTTGATGTCGAACCAGAAGGACCAGTTCTTGATGTACCGGAGGTCATACTCGACCCTCTTTTCCATCTTTTCCAGGGTGTCCGTCTCCCCCCGATAGCCGTTGATCTGGGCCCAGCCGGTGATCCCGGGCTTCACCTTGTGGCGGAGCATGTAACCGGGGATGATGTTGCGGTAGTACTCGTTATGGGCCGTAGCGTGGGGACGGGGGCCGACTATCGACATCGTCCCCTGGAGCACGTTGATGAACTGCGGCAGCTCGTCGAGCGACGTACGCCTGAGGAATGCCCCCACCTTCGTCACCCTCGCATCGTTCTTGCTCGCCTGGCGTATCACGTCGCCGTCCTCGATGACCGTCATGGTCCGGAACTTCCAGACCATGATCTCGTCCCCCCGCGCCCCGTACCGGCGCTGCTTGAAAAAGACGGGGCCCGGCGAGGTGAGCTTTATGGCCGCCGCGATGGCCATCATGACAGGGGAGATCATGACGAGAATCAGCGAACTCACCACCACGTCCTCAAGACGTTTCAGCCACCCGCTCGCACTGTCGAAGGGGTCTTCGTAGATGCTTATCGTCGGTATCCCGTTCATATCCACCATGCGGGCGTGGAGGATGTCGAAAGTGAGGAAGTCCGGGGCAAGATAGGCGGAGACGGCCGTGTTCGAGAGACCCTTCAGGACCTTTCGTATCTTCCCCTCGAACCTCATGGGCAGGGCGATATACACGAGGTCCATTCTCTCCGTGCGGACGTCCTCGATCATCCTGTCGAGGTCGCCGAGGACCCTGATGCCGCTTCCCGGCAGGGGCATGCTGCCTGCCTCCTTGTTGTCATCATAGAAGCCCTTTATCCTGTACCCCATCCAGGGGGCGTCGAGTATCGTCCGGGCGAGCCTCGTTCCCAACTCCCCCGCTCCGGCGATGACCACGGTGCGGTAGTTCCTGCCTCTGCTACGGTACTCCCTCAGGGCAACACGTAACAGCACGCGCCAGAGGATGAGCATTATCTGGGCGAGGACAAACCAGGATACGAAGACCCGCCTCAGGTGGATGTCGGGAAGCTTCATAAGAAAGACTATGAAGAGAACGAGGAACGCCACGCAGACCCAGACGACGATGACCGTCTCTGTCTCCCTCCACAGGGACGTGACCCGCCAGGACTTATAGAGCCCGTTCGCCCGGGCCATGAAGTAGAAAAGAACCATGGCGCAGACGGTGAAGAAGCTGAAATGAGGGTTCCATGGGCAATCATTGACCCACGTCACAACAAGTATGCTACTTACAATCCAAAAGTTGTCGGCGATACGGAACGCCATACCGAGTTTCGAATAGTAGGAATGCATTAATCCTGTCGACGTTACAGGCACTGTAAACCTCCTATGTGTGTTCCGGGAAATCCCATCCCATGATCCGACAAGGCCAATCGGGACAGTTCTACCGCAAAAGCAACGAGCACCTTCTCCTTATCCAGATGATTCACCGCGTACTCCCGTGCCTCAGCACCCAGACGCGAGCGGCGCTCCGGGTCGCCGGCAAGCTCCGCAATGGCCGACGCGAGGGCATGAGGGTCTCCGGGCGGAACGGTCACACCGCGCCCCCTCACCACCGACCACACCTCCGTACCCTCTCTTGCAGTGGCAACAACCGGCCTGCCGCTCGCCATGATGCCCGTCAGCTTTGATGGCATCACAAGGTCCGCCGCATCCTCCCGCTGGGGAAGGAGATGGATATCCGCCAGGTTCAAGAGTTCGTTGAGCCTCTCCTCGGGTTGAAGGGCTATCCACAGGACGTTCGGCAATCCTCTTGCCTCCCGTCGCAGCCTTTCGTAGGCGGCCCCCCTCCCGCACAAGACAAAGCGTACCGGTCTCGTGCCCGCCAGGATCCGCGCCGCCTCTATGAGGGTCTCTAAACCCTGCTTCTGCCCCATGTTCCCGGAATAGAGGGCAACCACCTCTCTGGGGCCAATCCGCAGTTCATGGCGAAAGGAATTCTGGACCGCCACAGGGAAGATCCGGTCAGTGTCCACCCAGTTAGGAAAAAACACCCGCCGCCCATCCGTAACTCCTTTTTCCTCCAAACCCGTCAGCATTCTTCCCGATATCGTGGAGATCCGGTCGAAGCCCCTTAGGAGCCACCTCTCGACGGCACGAACGAAACCCTGTGCCCGGCGGGAGCGCAGGATACCGAGCTCGAAGGCCGCGTCCACCTCGAAATCCTGAACGTGAAGCCAGGCATGGCTACCGGCCAGTCTGGCAACAACCGCCGCTCCCGGCGCGCAAAACAGCGGGGGTTCCACAGCAATAACAACATCCGGTCGCCAGAGGACCTGTGCCAGCATCAAGGGGAATGACGACACCGCAAAGCTTGCCAGGTGAAGTATCCGTGTCACGCCGGTGGGCCTTCCTGGAACCCACAGGGGACAGCGCCAGACGTCCACGCCCTTCAGAAACTCATGACGATACCGCCAGGCGCTGTACTCTTCGGAAACATTCCATTGCGGGTAGTACGGAGGAGCGGTCACCACGCGCACGTCATTGCCCCGCCTGGCAAGCCATTCGGCCATCTCTCCGGAGTACTTGCCGATACCCGCGAGTTCGGGCGCATAGTTGATACCGTAGATGAGTATCTTCATCACAATGGTTTAGTTATTTTTGTCCCGTTTGAAAAGAAAGTCGGCCTGAACGGCCTTCCCGATGCGGTCGTAGTGTGGATTATAGAACCCTGCAAGCTTGAAACCCCGGACCGACAACCAGTCAATGACATCGCACGCCAGCTTCTGGCCCGTATAGAGTTCCAGAAAAGAGCACTCGCAGTACACAAACGTAAAATGATGGAGGAGAGATTCACACCCCATGAGGGCTTCGTGCTCAGACCCCTGCACATCAAGCTTCAGCATCGCCGGAGCGATCAGATCACCGGCCGATACGAACTCGTCTAGCGGAGCCACCCGGACATCGAGGGTGGAGACCTCCTGCGTCCCTGGAAATATGGCCGTCTGCGTGCAAGATATAGGCAACAGCGAGGAAGAATCGTCGCATCGTGAGATATGCATCATGCGCATCTCGGAAAGAAGACCGATAGCCGCCCGATGAATGGTGGTCCTTTCGTCCCTTTGGAAGACCCTGCAATACGTGGCAACAGGATCGCTCAACGGCTCGAAGGAGATGATCTTGGCGGTGGGAAAACAGCGCCTTGCCACCAGGGCAAACTGCCCCCTGTTTGCGCCTACATCGACGACCGTGGCACAATCGATGGAACGGAGCAGGCTCTCATGCTCGATCGCCGCCGCGACACCCCGATGCAGGGCCCGGAGGTACTCTTCCGCCCACAAGAGCTGGAGAACCTTGACAACCCTTTTCAGCAATGGATGCATGTCATCAACAGCCCTTTCCCGTTAGAGAGCTTATATCTCTCACGATCTTCTCTTCCTCGCACGCCCATTTGTAACGTGCCTGTGCCGCTCTGTAGCCATTCTCAGAACAGATCTTGCGCTTGTTCCAGTCCAGAATAAGCTCCGCGATCCCGGCAGCCGCATCTCCCGGTGACTCGTCCACAACAATACCACACCGCTCGGACTTGAGGATGCGGGATATGGGTCCGAGCCTTGTCGAGACAACAGGCAGGCCCACACTCATGTAGTCGAAGAGCTTGTTCGGTATCGTGTGCTGAGTTAGATCGCAAACCCTGTGGAGTATGAGCCCGATATCACCCTGACGCAGCACTTCTAATCGCATTTCTCCGGGCACCCAACCGCCAAAAACAACCCTGTTCGTTAGTCCAAGGGCCTTCACGCGGAACTCCAGAGCCGAGCGAAAGGGCCCGTCCCCGTAGATAAGCAGTCTCACGTTCCCTGGGGTCCTTGCGAGTATCGAGAGGCAATCCACCGCCATGTCCAAGCCGCGGATGGCATCGACAAGACCGAGCGATATGAGGTTGATCGGATCTCCATCGCGGGAGAAAGGCCTGACAGGCACCTTCTCCGGGGCGGTGCTCCGCTCTACGGGATAGTTACTTATGACCTCGATGCGGGACGAGTACCCTTTGAGCCTGTTCTTATTCTCGTCAACCACCACCCACACAACACTTGCCATGCGCACAGAGACCGCTTCGAGCCATGTGATAAGAACGTGATTGCGGATGATGTGGTGCGCCAGCCTGTCCTTGCCGATTATCTCCATCATTCCCGGATAATGCTCCCCCAGATCCAGGATCGCCCTTATCCCGCGCAGGCGGGCCGCCAGGAAGACAGGCAGCGCTAGCCTCAGGTCACGCACGATTACAAGGTCGATCGCGTTCTCTCGGAACCGTCTCAGAAGCCACCATAGCCATACGAGATTCACCGGCACCGGTGCTACGAGGAGCCTGCCAAACCGGTTCTCCACCCATGGCTTCAATCTGACGATCCGCCCATGCCTGAAGAACTCGAAGGGTGCCTGCGTCCCTGCGTCCGGACAGAAAACGTAGAACTCATGGCCGCGAGAGCTCAGGGTCCTGGCAAACTTGGTCACCCGGATCTCCTGGTCCGTCGGATATGGATGCCTTGTAACGCAGGCGATGTTCATGGTTTTCCCACCCTGATTCTTCGGATCATCGTTCCTCCAGGCGTGCACGTCGAAACCCGCTGAAAAGGATGGCGATCCACGGTATGTTATTCAGGAACGCAACGATCGCAAACCCTGCGACGAGAGTGTCGAACCCAAAGAGAGAACGCATCGGGACGTACACGAGGGCCCCGACAAGGAGAAATGTGTTATTCCAGATATATAGAATCTCGAAAAGATTCCGCAGGGCGTTCTTCAGTGACGGGGCTCGGAGAACTCCCTGGTATTCGCCGGCATCTTCCTTCGCGGTCCGAAGCCAACCAAAGTGGTCGCGATATTCCAGCCAGAGAGATCGGCCCAGCACCGTCAGGCCGAAGAGGACGAAACCCGTAACCCGCCCGGTCTGATTGTACATGCCGAGGGCGACGCAGAAACCGAAGACATTTGAGGGCCGCGACGACCACGTATCGATGAACTGCTCGAGCAGCGGCCCGGTCCTGGAAAGACGGCCCGTGTGCCGGGCAAGGTCCCCGTCAACATGATCGAGCACCTCGAAGAGATAGAAGAGACCAACCGCCCAAAGAAGACTCACCGGGTCTCCCAGGGAGAAGAGGTAAAGAGAAACGACGACGACGAGCATGCGGGCCATCGTCACCTGATTCGGCGTGACGGGTGTTCGCGAGAGTGCGCGCACGATCAGCGTGGAAAGGAAGCGAAAGATCACCTGTCCGCCGTTGACGGGCGGCGTGATGTAGCTGAACCTGTATGGCGGTTTCACCGGCATGATCTCAGAAAAGGGGGCGAAAAAGAAGTGTTCGGGCGATCACTCCGTCAAAGGTGAGGGGAACCGTCAAACGGTCCAGGTTTCTCCGGTAATGGACCACTTCGGATATCCCGGACAGCCTTGTCGTATAGAGCAATGCCCGGTCAACAAGGCGGCGGAAGGCGTGTTTCCGATTGAAGACCGCTCCGTAGTCCGCTCTGACGGAGCGGGCCTCGGCAATCATCTCCTGTCTTCTCCCTACACATTTAGCATCGCCATGCAGCCTTTCCGCGGCCAGAAGGAAATCAATGTGAGCGAACCTGAAGTTCATGCGGTAGGCACGAAGCCAGTACTCCAGGTCCATTGCGTACTGCAGGTCCTCACGCACACGCATCTTCTGGACAACACGACGTCGGAAGAACGTGGCCGGTTGAGAGATATACCCTATCCTGAGTAGCCGCAGATGGGAATATCCTGGCCTCCTGTACATCCTGAGCACCCTATTCTCCTCATCGATCTCCATAAAGTTCCCGTAGATGAGATCGCATTCCGGATTCCCCGCAAACTCGTCGACCACCACGCCGATCGCCCTGCGGTCGGGATACAGGTCATCGGAATTGAGCCAGGTCACGATATCGCCTCTCGCACGCCTGAAACCCTTATTTATGGCGTCAGATTGGCCTCTGTCCTGTTCCGATATGTAGCTGATCCGGGCTGCGTAGCGTCTGAGGACATCGAGAGTTTGGTCCCGTGAGCCTCCGTCGATAACGATGACCTCGATCGCGCGATAATCCTGGTTAAGGACGGACTCGATCGTGTCCCCGATGAACCGCCCCTGGTTGTAGGAGGGTATAACCACGCTCACGAGAGGTTTGCGATTAGAATTCATCGGCGGGCACTATTCTCACTATATGTTCGCTGCCAGCGGTTGGCTTGATGATGACGTCGAAGAGCCGGGCAAGTGGGTAGCAAAAAAACACCAGATGGAAGGCGATGTTGCCGAACCTGACATAGGCCAGAACGGCGAGTTCCCACAGGAGAGATCCGAGACGTCCCGGCGCATATCTGTGATGGGTAATGCGGAATCCCGATGATCTGAGCAGTTCCATCAATTCATCCGTCGAATAATAGCCTCTAGGACCCTCCACCCGGAACAGTCTGTTTAGCCGACGAACCAGCCTCTGATGCGTGTGGGGCAATCCGAGCGACTTGGCGACAACAGAACCGATTATCGATCGGAGAAGCTTCGGTATGAACTGGTAGTGATTTGGAACACTCAAGACAACATGACCGTTAGGTTTCAGTACGCGCAGACACTCCTTGAGCAAATCCGATGGCTCAGGAACCATTTGCAGCAAGCTTGACAGCAAGATACGATTGACCGATGAACTGCGCAAGGGCAGCGTACATCCGTCGGCAACAACAGCCTGCACCCCATATATCTGGGCCCGCCATTTATCCCTGTTCTTGAATGAAAGATCAATTGCGATAACCCATGCCTTACCCAGCCTCTTTAGCGCTATCGCGTTACTCATCGGCCCAGCGCCGATATCCAACAGTACATCCCCGGCGGACAGATCGGATAGTTTTACTATTGTTGATTGCTGGAGCATTCGCAGGAAATTCGGCGACCCCATGCGTAAACGGAGGGATCGAAACATCCCGAACAATTTTCCAGCCTCTTCGGCAGGTATTGTGCAGCTGAGTCCGAGATTCAAGCTTGCCACCTCAATAAAACCCTGGGCGCGACGTTGCCCTAACACCCTCATACAAGGGAATCGAGTACAATAATGGCTTCTCCAATGTGGAAGACGCTATACCCAGAATGATCCCGAAGAGCATACTCTCGCTCATTGCGTAAAAGACCCTTCCATTCAGCAGCAATAGCAGGGGGAGGAAAAACAGGATGTAAAGCCGCGCTACAGTGCAGGAGTTCATCCACTCGCTGTAAAACAGACCAGCAAACGAAACGTACAGCACTCGCACGAACAAAAACAACATAATCAGGCTGATCACAACACCAAATGTATCTATGAAATATGCAATGGGAAGATCGTAATGAAAACTGATCAGATCTTTAGCAACAGTTACGAATCCATTTGGCAGACAACTAGCCGCGTCCAAAGAACGAATGTAATCGATTGCCGCTTTCAGCCTGATATCATCCTCGCTGTAGGAGGCATTCCCCCTCAACAGCATAGAGGATCGTTCATAGAATCTGTACCAGATGAACTGCAACTCGGAAAAAACACTGTAGAAAATGAGCGCTATAACGCTGAAAGCAATCCCTGCTTTAACAGAAACCATGATCCTTGCGTGGCCGCCTTTGATCTTCAACAATAAAAGACTGGTGGAGAACATCGTAGCGCTCAATAGAGCAATCAAATTGATACGAAACGATGACAGAACAATGACAGCCGTAGCGATAGAGTACGCAAGGAGGATAGATACACTTCGCCGGCTTAGGATCGCACAGCTCACAGCAACGAATATTGCAGTAATATTCATCCCGTGCACGAATTCATCCTGGCCCCAGGTCAGTGTCGTTGTGCTATCCAGGACCGCCGCAGTCGCATAGGTATCACCAATCATTGCCCCTACACACAACCAGTATAACGAATTGATCGACAACGAATTCGGGTGTCTCGAGAAATAACTTGCAGTGGCGACAATATAGAAGATCGGCCTCGCCGATCTCAATACGTCGTACAATGGATAACCCTTGAAAACCGGTATTGCCAGGAGCATCCATACAAGACAGATCACGAACAGGAAAGAGGGGGAGAACAGTATACGAATTACATCATTCACCACGCTTTTCGGACGCAGAAAAGGCAACAGGACGAGCAACCATAATTCCTGCAGATTGTAGGGAAATCCAATCTTTTGCCTGAGAAGAAGCTCGCCGGCAGTTGAAAACAGGAGAAATCCGGTACATGCGGAAACAAGCCAACCATAATTCCTTCGGTCAAGCAATGATGCCACCCCGCAACATGCCCTTTATGCTGATTTCATACCAGGTATCTGCGCATTTTCCTGGCAGACCGCTTGACGATACACACGATCGCTGGAATTTCCATCCTGGTGATCATAGAAAAAATCGCGGACTTCTTCTCTTGCCCCGGAATATAGGGACGGGGAACCAAGGGCAGCGACGATGGCATTAAGCAATTCCCTTTCATCTCTTACAATGGGTCCGGGCATTATGTCCTTCTCACTGAAATACAGAGCATTATCTTCGGTCGTATAGTTGTCATAATGATAGAAGATGATTGGTCTGTTCAGATGGAGATACTCAATATAGCAGCTTGAATAATCGGTCACTAGAACATCAGCAGCGCAAAGCAGTTCCTGAGTATCGATCGACAACAAGGTGATCTCACGGACAGTTCCTCTTCTATCAACGTACGGTCGGACCTTCTTCTGCATATTGACATGATTTTTTGTAAATGCTACCGCGTTGTGTTGTTCCAGGATTTCCTTTGCTTTAGCATTATTCTGGAATATCGTAGGACATATGCTGCCGTTTCCATAGTCCCTGTGCGTAGGCATATACAGAACAAGTTTTTTATTGGTTATCTCCAAATACGACTTGATCTTTTGCCCAATCGAAGATAACTCTTCAGTGAACAGCACATCTTCTCTGGGCTGTCCGCAAATAGCGAAATCGCTCGAATTGAACGCGGACGAAAGCACCTGTACCTGCGACCCTGATGTTGCAATATGCAGGTCAACATCTTCGAAGGTAGGCCTTCCCATCAATGACCGCAGAACGCGTCTCCAAGGTGATACGCCTAGTCTCTCCGGCCATCTATCATACACAACCTTCTTTATAGTCACACTGTGCCACAGGTTTATGACCCTGCAGGTCCGGACACGCACAAGCATTATGTCACTTGGGTCGGTACTGCAAAAATAGGTGCCTGCGGAAACGCAGTGAAGGATTCCCCTGTGCGAAAAGTTGAAGCACGCCTCTCCACCCGCCTCCAATATCTTGCGTACCACCGACCGGCGCTTCGATATCCATATTGCGCGTATGTTCTTCTTCTCCTGTCTAATGAAAGTGAAGAGGTACTTGGAATTGCTCGAATAGGAATGGCCCATCTCGGAACCAAATATCCATTTGTTCTGATTGGTCGGGACAAACAATCCCAGTACCTTACTTAGCATCAGGAAATACATCTTCCTGACCATGCACGCTGTGTCAGATGTGCCGGCATCCATTGGTCACCCCTCCGATCTTAGACGCGGAGTCCCGCGTAACTTAATACTGGACATAAAGCCAACTTCTGAGGCCAATTCTCAATTGATGTCCGCTTCGTCAATATGCCGAATTGCGGTGAGCAGTCTGTGTCTCTTTATGACTGCAATCGTCATGAGATACAGCGCGAACATTCCAACAATGAGATACCGATCGATAGCCGGAGAGACCACGAATGCAAAACCCGAATGAACAAGGATCACGAAGGAAAGAACGATCGAGAAAGCAGCTATTATCCGCGTTCTCTTATCAGCCAACGATAATGACACCATGCGACTCTTGTTCTCAAAATAGATGAGGAAAACGCATTGAACTATAAAACCCGAAACCAGAAGAATCCAAGCGTAGTCAACCAAACTGAAACCATAGGTACGTCCTATCGTCCACACAACGATCAAAACCACCACATGACAACAGTAAAGAATGCTGCAGAACCTCACGAAGCCGGAACCCAATGCAGCCCACCAGTACGGTATCATGTAACTGGATATAAGCCACCATGCTGTCAACACTCTCGTCACGCTGTAGATCTCCTCCAGACGGGAACCGCTGCCAATCCAGAACAACAGTATCTCACCGCAAAAGGCATAATACACACCGAGCAGTAAGACGCTCGTCGTTGAGATATAGACGAGAGACATTTGAAGGGCTCGAACAGAGGAATCGGCATTCGAGAACCTCCAGGACGAAAAGGCCGGGAAAATGGCGCTCAATCCTGACCCAAAAGCATCCCTTAGCATCTGTGGTATTTTGTTTGCGAGATCATAGACTCCCAACGCCACAGTGCCCAATGTCGATAGTATTATCAATCTGACCATAGGATATCGAAAATACTCCGTCATATATAGAAGCGAGAAGTATCTGGCCCGCCTGGCGAGTCGAACAACAGATATGATACTTGCAAACCGCGGTCTTAGCCAGAAATGATCTGGATGATAACGGTGAAGTATAAAGGACGTTGCAGCCGTCTTACCCAGAATGGAGAAGAACAGGCCCGTCACCAAACCATAGACAGGATACCCCAATATCACTCCGATAACCGAAACGATAAATTGAGTTACGGATTGCAGAATCTCAGTCGATTGCACATAGTAAAGCTTGTGGTTGCCAATAAGGATCGCGCTCTGGAGATTACATACCATGGTCAGGACGGCAGAAACAGTCACCGCAATCAATAATTCGCTTGCCGAAATACCATAGACCTTCAGTCCCTGATCGCCCAACATATCCTGACAACTTTGCGCGCAGCAGAGAACGAGACAGATCAATACCAGACCCCCGATGAGGTACAATCCGATCAAGGCTCTAAAATGATCCTCTAGTATGACAGATGGCATACTGCCCGCTGCTATTTCCAGCGGAATGAGCTTTCCAAAACCTAGGTCAAACGCGCCGACGTAGAACAGGATCAACTGTATGGAAGCCCAAAAACCTATTAGTTCTATTCCACCGCTCTTAATGAGCAAGGCATAAAGAACAAGATTCAGCAAGGCTGGTGCAAGCATCCGTATTGGACCCAGGAAGACACTCAGTTTGATGTTCCTGTTGATTGCAGCATCCTTGCCAACCGATAACTCTCCGTTCATTACGATGCGCCTTTCAATGCGCCTTCAATCAAGAACTTCACATTCCAGTTATAGAAGTCCATACCACCATAGTGTCCCCAAAGCGGCACACTGCTCTGTATCGCCCCGTCGATGTCCGGCCCGCCCCTCTGTTGCCAACGAATCAATCGCCGCACAACTCGCACACCTCGGTCTCGAAAAGCATTTTCGCGGGAGATATCCGCAACGTCAAAGCAAATGCCGGCGTATTGCGCGAGTCCCGTCGTGCAGTATTCCATGCCTCGCGTTCCCCACTCCGCGTCGTATTGCGAATGGAGCAGTCCGTCCTGGTTCGACAGTCCGGCCAGCACTTCGGCTCCATCCACGAGAATGTCGGCCCAGCGTTTCTCACCTGTGGACTGGAAAGCCATCGAAAATCCTTCAAGGATATATGCTATCGTGTGAAGAAAGGCGTCCTCACCCGCATTGAATTCTGAGTAACGAAAATAGCCGTTGCTCTGCCGTTGTGCCGCGACCCACTCAAGGTTCTTCGTACCCGAAAAGACATACTCCTCGATTCCCGAGAGTTGCCCGCTCTCTATGAGAGCCGCTGCGACCCGTGAATAATAGGAATGGGGACGTCCATGGTAAGCAAAGCGCACCCAGGAACCGTCCGGCTCCTGGTTATCTACCAGCCATCTCGACGCTCTTCTCGCGCTCACAAGATAGCGCTCGTCTCCCGTTTCACGAAACATCCGGTTAAGACCCAGCAGCACCTGACCGGTGTCGAACACCTGCGGACGGTAGTTGTCGATATCGGTGAAAGCGCCCTCTGCCGTTTGCACCTTCAATAGCCATTCCGCGGCGCGAAAGGCGCTCTCTCTGTACTTTGGCTCACCAAGAGCCTGACTCACATTCAGGAGTGTTGGAATTATGTAGCCTGTTGTTTCGATATAGCAGCGGTCCCATCCCGTGACAAGACTGTACCGACGCGAATACCCGTCACCGTCGGGAGCCATGGCCTGAGCCCGCAGAAGCCAATCGGCGCCCCGGCGAACACACCGTTCCATGCCTCCTGCGTCACTGGCATCGCCTCGATTGGTAAGCGCACACACGGTGTAAACAGGATGTCTTAAAAGGCTCAAAGCTATCTTTATGGATTGTCTCGGATGCAAAATCAGTCCTCTATGGTCATCCGGGCGCGCTGCCAGGGCGGCCAAGGAAGCTTCACGGAGAAGATCGGAAAGCCCCTCTCAGGATCGATTCGATATCGTTCCTGTCCACGTTCGCAATGAAGTTGCCGGCCCTTTCCGGTGTGTACATCTTGCCGATGAGCCTCGAAACTTCCTCGTAGGTCGTATACCCTGACATTTCATCCTCCAGGCCAAGATCGTCGAGCAACTCCTCTGTGGCCGAAAGGAGCGGGCCTGATTCGGGCAGGATCCCGCGGGCATTGACGAACTTCAGGATGGGGGAAAGCGAGAAACCGCATGCCAGACCGTGGGGCACGTCGAAATGCGTCGTCAACGGATAGGAGATGGAATGAGCGATGGCGGTCCTCGTCTGGTTGATCGCCAATCCGGCAAGCATGCTCCCATACTGCATCTGGGCCCGCTTGTCGAGATTGTCCGGGTCCTCGAGAACGTCTTTCAGACTGTCATTGACGTGCCTCAGTGACTGGACGGCCAGAGCCTGGCTGACGGGCGTCCTCTTCCTGTTCCACAGGGATTCAAGGGCGTGAGACACGGTATCAAGCGCTCCGTACAGGGTTTCCCTGTAAGGCAGTGTCAGCGTGAGACAGGGGTCCAGCAGCGCGTACCGCGGGAAAAGTTGGTCGTTGTCAAGCGAGAATTTTTGTTTCTCCTGCCGGTCCCAGACTGTCGAGAAGGATGTTACCTCCGCTCCTGTTCCCGCCGTCGTCGGAACGGCTATCACGGGGATCTTCACGGGCCATCTTTCGGTCTTCCCGTCGCGGAATACCTGCGAGAGCGACCGCCTGTTCCTGTTCGCAAGTGTCACAGACAGGATCTTCGCGGTATCCAGCACGCTTCCCCCTCCGACGGCCAGGATGCTGGCAGGATTCACATCCCTGTATTCGGCCGTCAGGTCGTCGATGCCGTCAAGATCGGGATTGGGCCTAACCCCGTCGTACACTATCGTTCTGTCGGCGCCCAGTCTCGCCAGGAGTCTTCCGGTCAGGCCGCGGTCGGTAAATCCTCTCGATGTTATGAAGAGACTCCTCCCTTTCGGGACGAGCTGATGCAATTGTTCGAAAGCACCCGCACCCGCATAGACCTGCACGGGGTTATGGTGGAACCAGTGATACGCCCTGACCCGTTCAACCATTCACGTGCACCATGAAGGCCCGTTTGTTCTGCTCCGGTGTTGCTGTCGGTCGACCAAGATCATTTCGCGACCCCTTGGAGACCACGACCTCCAGCATCGCCGCCCCTTCCTGGTCTTCCAACTGCTGCCAGCATCTCGAAAGGCTCGCCGCGTCGGTGGCCTTGTGATAGTGGCTGTAGCCGCAGGCCAGCGCCACATTCCTGAAGTCGATACGATCCGCCACTGTCGGTTGCCCGCCCACCGATTCATGGGAAGCGTTGTTGAGGAGCACATGGACAAGGTTCTTCGGTTTGAGACTGCCGATAATGGGAAGGGCCCCCATATGCATGAGCAGGGAGCCATCACCGTCAAGGCAAATAACCCGGCGCTCCGGTTTCCCGAGGGCCGCCCCCAGGGCGAGAGAGGAAGTATGGCCCATGGACCCCACGGTGAGAAAATCCCGCTGTCCCTCTCCACGTTCGGCTCGGATCTCGAAGACTTCCCGGGATGTCTTGCCCGTCGTAGCGATCAGGATATCCTTAGCGCCGGCCAGGGAAAGGATCATTTTCAGAGCCGCCTCGCGTTTGAAGGTCGTTCTCTGCCTCACCTTCTGGTGAGACTCGTGGTTCGAGAAGGTGTCCTTTCGAACAACTATGGCTACGGGGGCGTTCCCGCGTTCAAGGTCCGAGAATGCCTTCTCCACTACGGTATCAAGAATGCTATTAGCCTCAAGAATATGATAAGGGATTTCGAGCACTTCCAGTTGGTTCGTGGTTATGCGCCCCTGTTTCACATGCTGTGGTTCGTCCTTGACACCCGGTTCCCCACGCCACCCTATGATCAGCAGCACGGGGATCCGGTAAACCTGAGGATCCATCAGGGACGTGAGAGGGTTGACTGTGTTTCCCAGCCCGGAATTCTGCATGTAAACAGCACCTACCATGCCCGTCGCTAGATAGTACCCCGCAGCCATGGCGACGGCATTACCCTCGTTGGCAGCGATGATGTATTCACCAGGCCGGGTGTGGTCGCTGAGGTATGAACAGAGGTTCTTCAGCAGCGAATCGGGCACACCGACAAAAAAGCTGATGCTCCTGGCCTTCAGAGCCTCACAAAACTCTGCAGGCTTTACCATTTCCATTTCCTCCCGGTATGAGTTCGATGATCTCCTTGATGGGCATCAACTGCTTGTCCGCCTCCGCTGCCCGTTGATGCTGAAGGATGGTCCTTGCTGTCTCAACCATGGCCGGATAGGCACTGCGCATCAGGTGGTTCGCGTAAATAACAATCTTCACGCCGTGCTGCACCAACAGGTCCTCTGTCACCTGGCTGTAGCTCGTCGGCACGATCACCAGGGGTTTGGGGTTGTCGAGGACATCATATTCCCTGCAGAACGCGAAAACCTCATCCGGGGTCTTTGCCCGGCTGTGTATCATGATGCCATCCGCCCCCGCTTCAAGGTAGGCCGCGGCGCGGGTAACGGCGTCGTTCAGGCCCTTCTCCAGAATAAGGCTTTCGATGCGCGCGATGATCATGAAGTCCTTTGTGGCCTGCGCTCTCTTGCCTTCCCGGATCTTCTCGCAGAAGTCCCCGATGCTCGCCTGTGACTGCTCCACCTCGGTCCCGAAGAGGGAGTTCCTCTTCAGCCCCTCCTTGTCCTCGATGATGACTGCCGAGATCCCCAAACGCTCAAGGGTCCGTACCGTGAAGACAAAGTGCTCCGTTCGGCCACCGGTATCGCCGTCAAAAACGATCGGCTTCGTCGTGACCTCCAGGATATTGTTCAGGGTAACCATCCGTGAAGTAATATCAACTGCTTCTATGTCCGGTTTTCCCTTGGCCGTGGAATCCGTGAGGCTGCTCGCCCACATGCCGTCAAACTCACGACGCCCCTTCTCGGTCTCGACAAACAGGTTCTCGATGATAAGACCCGTCAACCCGCTATGGACATCGAGCAGCCGGATAAGGGGTTTCACCTCAATGAGGCGCCTCAAGGACTTGAGCCTGATGTCCGGCGTCGTACCGACCTCCTTCATAGCCGATTGAAGACCGGTGGAAGAGATGCCCTTCGTGTACGGCACCTCGACCAGCTGTCCTCCCCATTTCTCAAGGATCTTGATAACGCGTTCACGCGTTTTCGACTGGATGCCTTCCCGCCAGTCATCGCCGTGGACAACGTAGTCGGGTCTCAACAATTCCAGATTGGGCACGTAATCCAGCGTCGTCTGGGGGATCACGCTTGTAACGCCTTTGATGTTCTCGATCACCATTTTGCGCTGGTCGAAGGTCATGAAAGGCATGCGCTTGTAGCTCGCTATCGCTTCGTCTGTCAAGAGGCCAATGACCACTTTCCCGAGTTCGGCGGCCCTCCTGATGACATTCAGGTGGCCGGGATGCACGAGGTCAGCGCTCATCCCGACATAGGCTATCTTACGACCGTTTTTCCTTGACGTTTCCATATTCCCTCCACTATGCGGCGTTGGGCTCCTGATCCTGCCCAAGGCCTTCAACATGTGTAGCTGTTGTTCTTACGCCCCCTCCCGTATCCTCTCATACAGGGAGTACGTGTGGTCCGTGTAGAGGAAGCCCTTGGACCGGCACGTCTGTATGCCTTCGCAGGGAGGTTCGATGCCGGCCATCCTGAGGTCGTAGTCGACCATTATCTTTGTAAGCTCGATGAAGGTGACCCGCGGTTCCCAGCCGAGGTGCATCCTCGCCTTCGATATGTCTGCCTGAAGGTGGTTCACCTCGGTGGGCCGGAAGTAGCGGGGATCGATCTCGATGACGGTGTCCCCGGGTTTGAGGCAGGATGCGGCGTGGGGTCCCGGCGAGGAGACGACCGCCCTCTCTTCTGCCCCCTCTCCGTGCCACTCGAACTCTATCCCGGCGTAGGTAAAGGCCACCTCGACCATCTCCCGGACGGAGTGGCTCTCCCCGGTGCCGACGGCGTAGTCGTCCGGCTCGTCCTGCTGGAGCATGAGCCACATCATCTCCACGTACTCCGGGGCGAAGCCCCAGTCCCTCTTCGCGTCGATGTTCCCGAGGTAGAGTCTCTTCTGGTTCCCCGAAAGAATGTTCGCGAGGGCCCGGGTGACCTTTCTCGTCACAAAGGTCTCTCCCCTGCGGGGGGATTCGTGGTTGAAGAGGATGCCGTTGCAGGCGAAGAGGTCATAGCCCTCCCGGTAGTTCACCGTCATCCAGTAGGCGTAGAGCTTTGCCGCGGCGTAAGGACTCCTGGGGTAGAAAAGGGTCGTCTCGCTCTGCGGGGGCGGGGAGGCGCCGAAGAGCTCCGAAGAGGAGGCCTGGTAGTACCTCGTTCTGATCCCGCTCCTGCGTATCGCTTCCAGGAGGCGCGTCGTGCCGATGCCGGTGATGTCGCCCGTGAACTCGGGGGTGTCGAAGCTGACACGCACGTGACTCTGGGCCCCGAGGTGGTAGACCTCGTCGGGCCTCACGTTGTAGATAAGGTCCGTCAGCTGACCCGCGTCGGAGAGATCCCCGTAGTGGAGAAAGAGCTGGGCACCCGGGGAGTGAGGGTCTGCGTAGATGTGGTCTATCCTCCCCGTGTTGAAGGTGCTCGCCCTTCTGATGACCCCGTGGACCTCGTACCCCTTCGAGAGGAGGAACTCGGCCAGGTAGGAGCCGTCCTGTCCTGTAATGCCTGTAATGAGAGCTCTCATTATATCTTCTCCCTTCTCCAATAGGTTGTCTATGTGGTGTCCATACCTGATGAAGGGCAAGCTACCGCCACAGACTGCGGCCGCTCGTCAACCCCGGCGATTCAGTCGCACAAAAACAGTTCGGTTAGTAGCAACCCCCCCTGGTCGCGCAAGACACGCAGCAGATAAAGTCGTTATACTGTCGGCCCTTCTGACGGTCAATGTAAGCAAGGTCATACCGCAAAATTTCTTTCTAGCATAATATTAGTTCTAACCTATATGAAGCTTATATGTCGTTCTGCGAGTTAAATCATGAATTAATATTGGTCTGTTTACCCTATAGCAGACAATACCTGACTTTGTCGGAGTCGGGAAATAGCCCGGAATAAGGGAGCAGGACGGGCTTTCGTCCAAAGGGATCCAGGCATGCATGAGTGCTTTCTGTATTCGGTCCTATGACACTAAGGTAGCTAAAATGACGACGCAATAATGACAATTTGTGGGACAGACAAAGGTGCAACGCGCTTCCTATTATAGAAAGAGACCCTGCATGCCGTCTCCCGGGGGAGCGGGTAAGAGAGGGAAAGCACCAGGTGAAGCCGTCTTTGATCATACCTCTTGTACTCATCGGGTTCCTCTGCGCGTGCAAGACATGCAGGGTTACATCCGTTGAGGATGCTATCGCCTATAACGTCAGGGGCTATGATACTCGTATCGCGATATACAGGACGGGGTTAGACGGGAAAGTCTGGGGAGCCTTTATGTGGACACACCATGCGCAAGCTCAGGTGTACGTCAACAACCGATGGCAATGGGTCGGAATGTTCGGATTATCGGACTCGCCCACCTTTTCTATCGCAAACAGCGAAATACACTACTGGGAAGTCACCGATTACGTCCTCTTCCTGAAGAAGAATAATCGTTACCACTAGCCTTCCACCGCCCTCCCCCCAAGGGCGATTCAAGCACGGCCTGGTCCCATCTTCCTTCGGGATCAGGCCGCCTAACTCTCTCGCGTGGAGGGTGTGACAACCTGTGCGTGGGCAGAGGAGATCTCATCGTACCCTGTCCTTCGAGCCGCCGTCATGTCCGTCTTCAGACCACACAACGTCATCTTCCTGAAGACGGGAACCTACCTGAACCTCAATGATCTCCAGGGGATTCGGTCCCACGTTTTCCAGTCCGTATCTTTCACCATGAGGTATAAGTACCGATTCATCATCCTTAAGCGTCACCGTCCTTTCACCGACGGTCACCTTTGCCGTTCCCTGCACAACGATCCAACGCCCCGTGCGATGATCGTCGATCTTCGGACTTATAAGCTCTCCCGGGTTGATCATGATCCTCCTGATCCGAAAGCATTCCCCCCGATCGAGTGAATCATGCCACCCCCAGGGCCGCCGGACCCTCGTTGGGGAATCATCGTTCATGTTCGCCTCTGCATGATAACGCGCATGTCTTCCCGAATCCTGCAGTGTATCCAGAGCGGCTTCTTCTGTTGGGACCCTGTGATAGCGCAAACTACCGCCATTAACATGTGATCCATGTCCTGAAGGGAAGACTGCTAGAGCCTTCGGATTGCTATGGGTACTGCTGTGTGATGGCCCTGATGTCGACTCAGGATGATGAAACGGCGGGCTCTGTGCTCTTTAGATAAGACACGGCAGAGGTGACACATTGTGTCGTTATTCTCCGCTATCATGCTCTTTCTCTCTTCTTCCCGGCAGTCTGTCACTCACGTAGATGACCTGGTCGCAGCAGACGGCAATGTATCCGACTCCGAAATAGACCACCTCGACCTCACTCCCGCAATGCGGACATGCGACCTTCGCCATGTGTTCATCGCCTATCATAAGGAAGAAAGGTAGGCGGCCAGATTGACCTTGTGATTGCTGAGTCCCAGTTTCTTCCGGATATTGTTCCTGTGAAAGTTGACGGCGGCGGCGGACATCTGAAGCACCTGGCAGATCTCCTTTGTCGTCTTGCCGCTCTTTATCAGATCGGCTATCCGCATTTCCCGAAGGGTCAGATTGGCACACTGAAGGCCCAGTCTTTCCAGGAATGGGGAGATAAGATGCTTCAAATTGCTTTCAAGAATGTCCACGTACGATGTCTGCTCAGCGTCGATCCCTGCCCGCCTCAACTCGTCTATGTAGGGAAGGATGAGCTTGTTCACATTCCTGACTATCTTTGCCTCGATCTCGACCTTGTCAGCTTCCTTTTCATTGAGCAGGACTTTAAGTGCGCCGTTCATCTCCTGAAGCTTGGCGGATTGAAGCACGAGTTGCTCCTTCGTCCTCTGCAAGGCCTCTTCCGCTCTCTCCGCCATGGTAACGTTCTGATACACGAGCATACAACCGGACGGCAGCTTGACCGGTGTGACTCTAAAGACATGTTTCTGGTTCGTCCTGTCCGTCACGGCAAAAGTCCATTCCGCGGATTCGTCCTTCGAAGGCACATACTCTCTGCTTCCCGGATGGCCCCGGAGAAACGAGGCATCGTCTGTCGGTACTGTATTGACGCCATGACCAAAGAGGTCTTTGAACATGGGGTTTGTGTACACGTAATTTCCATTATCATCAACAACAGCCATGGCCAGCGGCATCCTTTCGACGATGGCGAGAAAATAACGCGTGTTTGCTCCCTGTCTCTTCTCTTCCCGCCTCTTCTCCGGAACATCCCTTAACACAGCACAGATCATCGATCTTCCATCAAGCGATACGGCGGCGAGAGAAACATCGACCAATATCTCCAACCCGTCGAAGGTTATGTGGTTCCACTCAAAGCGCACACCGCCCTCAGACAGCGCCTTGTCGATCATGCGTCGAATGCCTTCGCCGGACGGGCAACCATCCGGCTGTTTGCCCGGTGATATGTTCAACGGGCGCAAACCGATCAGTTGTTCCTTTGCGGGACACCGCAACAAAGCAAGCGCCGCCTCATTGCAGTCGACAAACACGTCCCCCTCCAGCAGAAATGAAGGGTCGATGGATCTTTCAAAAAACAGCCTGAAGTTGTCCTTCAATCTGTCAGCCGTGCGGTCACGCTGAAATGCGTCGTGACCAGCAGTATCGGACAGACCGGTGAAACACTCTTCCCGTAACTCGTCGCGCAATGTCATCACAGGCTCACCACCCTGGTCTCGATAGGCTACCGCCATTGGCCCCCCGTAAGAACCCGCAGTAGAGAAACTCGTATTTCGATCGTTGCAAGACATATACTGAATACAACAGTACTACCACGTATTATCCAGCATGCGGGTGACAGCATCATGTCGTCACTCGCACATCGATTCAGTTTTTTTGTTTTTAGTGGTGAAGGGTACCGCGGTCCGCCCTGCAAACGTGACGAACCCCTGAATACAGACAACTCGCCATAGTCGCAAACCCCTTTTTTTGTCAGTACGGTGAATCCTGATCCCCAATTACATCTTTATACTGTGTTGCCGGCACAGCGGTCAACGCAGTTTAGTATCAAATTATTACTAGGTTGTCCCTCGCAGTACCACATTCAATTACTCCTACATTCTATCAGGTCAGACCTGATACAGAGCAGCCTGTCAACACTAATACCAAATACGGAATGGACTCGGAAACTGTACAAAAGTACAGGCAGGAAGGGTTTGATCCGAGGATGTTTGTTGCGGGGATGTTGCCGGCCGGCCTGCCGAAAAACGCGATCTAGCTGGGATTGCGCGAGAGGTATGTCTGCAGATTTACCCTCTCATTGGTGATGCCAAGCTTTCTTCTGATGTTGTTCCTGTGAAAATTGACGGCGCTCTGCGATATCGTGAGGTTCTGCGCTATCTCTTTCGTTGACTTTCCGTTCTTCACGAGGTCAATGATCTGCACCTCCCGGACTGTGAGACCGTCATACCTGGTGGTCAGATCATGCGTGAAGGGTGAAACGATATTCCGGATGCCCTGCTCTATCATCTCGATGCAGGCCATGTAATGCGCGTCGTGATGACATTTCTTCAGCTCCCCGATGACAGGCAAGATCAGTTTGTTGATGTTTTCCGTTATGCTCAATTCCATTTCCAATTGGGCATCATGCCTGTTCTTGAGCAACAGTTTCATCGCCGCGTTCAGTCCGCGAAGTTGAGCTGATTTCATCACAAGTCGGGCTTGCGTTTTCTTCAGTTCCTCCTTCATTCCTTCCTTCTGTGCGATATCAACGAATGTTTTCAGGTATCCGCCGGACGGCAACGGGATGGGGATGGCCCGGACCACCTTCGGCAGCCCGTTTTTGCAGGTTATCGTGAACGTGTACTCTCTGCCCTCCCTCAACGAGGGATTGCACCTGAATCTTTCCACTTCCCGCCGGCGTTCCTCCAATACCATTGACCGGTAATCGGGATCGGGATAGGCCATCAGGAACCATGTGGCTTCGTTGGGGATATCGTAGAGGTCGTAGCCGGAAAGCTCCCTGAACCTGGTATTCACGTAGGTCCACTTCTCGCCGGCATCAACGAGCACGGCCGCGAAAGGAGCGTTGTCGACGATCGCCAGGAACCGTTCCGTCTGGGCCCGCAGGCCTGCCTCCAGCTGTTTTTGATACGTAATGTCCCTCCAGGTCGTGTGGATCACCTTCCTGCCCTTAAAAGGGATGGCGATCAGCGATACATCGGTCCGCAGTCTCGCGCCATCGAACGTCCGATGCTCCCAGGAAAAACGGTTGACACCCCTGGCCAGCGCGATGTCTATCACCTCCCGGTCCTTCACTGAGGAGAACTGTCCATCGGGTTGTATGCCGGGCGATACGCTGAATGGACGCCGGCCGATTAATTGATCCTTGCTCCTGCAACCCATAATCTCCAGAGCTCTGTCGTTGCAGTCGACGAACCTGTATTCCTCTATCAGCAGCACGGGATCGCTCGATCTTTCAAAGAGCAGTCTGAATCTTTCCTCTGCTTCGTTCATGGAATCAGCTCCTCGAGATAGAGCACCGAAATGCCGCCGCCCCTGCCCGGGACGTCTCGCCACTTCCAACAGCCCGTTCGCGGATCAGGCAGTGCCCCCAGGATCAACGGCAAACGTCCCCTGTCAATAGTATGTTGCAGAATAACTGGCTGGCTTTTTGCACTGCATCCGGGTTGTTAAACGACTTTTGGTATATTACCATGGCGGAGCTGCTGATTTCTCATCCATTTTTCGACCATATAATATGGAGCATATCTCCATATTTTAAGTCAACCAGGTGAGGAGCCGAAGAAATAATGTATATGCGATGCATAAGAGCCGGAAATACTCACCCATGATCGGTGGCAAACCAGACATAGACCATGAACTAATGGTACGAGCCGGGGATGGAGACGGAAAGGGAAGGCTGTTAAGAGGTCTTCTCGACTTAATCCCCACCACGGTGATCGTGGCGCGCGGTCACCGCTTCATATTTGTCAATGAGGCTGCCGAGACAGGGACCGGCTATTCCAGAGACGAGCTCATGGCGATGAACTTCTGGAATATTGTCCATCCCGATCACAGGGCACCCACGAAGCGTCTTGCGCGAGAACTCCTGAAAGGGAAAGAGACCCCGACCCACACTGAACTGAAGATCATCTCGAAGGATGGGGCGGAGAAATGGGTGGAAATCAGGGCAATATGTACGGCCATCGACAACCGGCCCACCATCATAGCTTCGGTCATGGAGACCACAGACCGCAAGAACATGGAGGAAGAGCTCAAGACTCACCGTGACAGCCTCAACGCACTGGTAGAAGACCGCACGAACGAAATGCGTCAGGAAGCTGCAAGGAGAAAGGAAAAAGAGGAACAATACCATTCCATGGTGGAATGCGTGCCCGGGTGGGTATGGGAGACGGACGCGAGCTTCACCTACACCTATCTGGGCTCCAGGATAACCGACTACCTGGGATACAAACCGGAAGACCTCATTGGAAAGAAACCCCTTGACATAGTCCCCTCCGACGAGAGAAAACGCCTCGCACCACTTATAGCGGCGGTCATAGAGGAAAAGGTTCCCTTCATCCCCTTTACGTTCCAGGTGTTCCATAAGAATGGGAGCGTGATCTTTGTCCAGGGGAACGCTCAAGCCATTTTCGATGCGAACGGGAAGCTCCTGGGTTACCGCGGAAGCGTCCGCGATATCACCAAGGAGAGAAGGATTATGGACGCGCTGAAAGAACACCAGGAGGAACTGGTTGCCAAGTCCCGGAGGCTTGAGGAGGTCAATACCACCCTGAAAGTGTTATTGAGGCAGAGGGAGGATGACAGAAAGGAACTTGAGGAGAGATTCGTGTCGAATGTCCGTGAGATGGTCCTGCCCTATCTCAACAGGATGCGCAGGGCAGGAATGGACAACAGTCAACAGAACAATCTCGATATCGTCGCGACTAACCTCAATGAGATAGTGTCGCCTTTCCTGAACACCCTCAGACACGTGAACCTGACACCAAGGGAGCTCGAGGTGGCATCTCTGATCAAGGAAGGCAAAAGAACGAAGGAGATAGCGGAGATAAGCGGTATCGCGCCAAGTTCGGTGGATTCTCACAGAAACGCCATAAGAAAGAAACTCGGGCTCAACAGCAAGAAGGTCAATCTCCGTTCATACCTTCTCACGCTGAGGTAGGGCCGCTACCAGCCAACATGTAGCGACAGGCCCACCGTTTGTGAGGCCGCAGTCAGGAGCAGTCTGGTGACAAAGAGGTCCTCGGAATGCTACGATACTGTCTATGGTCCCTGCTCTCATCACACATTCCTTCGACTTCCCCCGAAAGGCATGTCAGCCCCTACCCCGGTCTTCGATGTGCGATCCCACAACCCCTGGGGCGCACAGAGAAATGTCCCGGTCCGGCCTGTTTCTCGCGTCACTGATCACCCTTTGTGTGCTCTTCCTTGCACCGTCCCTCCTGCTGGCCCAGGGAGAGGTCCGGCTCGCTGTCGAAGGGGTCCAGGGCGAGGAATTGGAGAACGTTCGGATCGCCCTGACGGTACCGGCCGGGCTCGTCAAGGACGGGGTCGTCAACGAGAGATGGCTCAAGCGTTTCGAGACTCAGATACCCGAAAAGGTAAGGCAGGCCCTTGAACCATTCGGGCTCTACGGTCCCACGGTGAACGTATCCTCCGAAATGTCCGGGCAAGGTATTCATGAGGTCCGTGTCTCCATCGATCCCGGAGATCCTGTACGGGTTACCTCGGTGAGTGTGGTGGTCACGGGGGCCGGCAGCAAAGAGGAAAAGATTACGGAGGCGATCTCGGCCTTTCCGCTCCGTGAGGGTACAACACTTCGCCATGGTCCCTACGAGAACGGAAAGGGCGATATCCGCAAGAAAGCGCTGGAACTCGGATACCTCGACGCCGGGTTCACGACGCATGAGATACGTGTCGACCCCGAGAAGCGAACGGCCGCGATCGAACTCGTCCTTCAGACAGGCGAACTCTATTACTTCGGTGAGACGGAGTTCTCCGGCGCCCCCCAGTATCCTCCGTCTTTTCTGGGGCGCTACCTCGAATTCAAACCGGGCGACGTCTTCTCACACCAGAAGATCGCCCTGACCCAGCGCAACCTCATCAACGCGGACCGCTTCAGGACCGTTATCATCGACGCGGACAAGGAAAAGGTGCGGGATCGGCGGGTACCGGTCGAGATCCGCCTTCAGCCATCGAAACCGAAGCGATTGAGGCTCGGCGTGGGCTACGAGACCGACATCGGCCCGAAGGGGTCCATCAAGTACGAAGACGTCAACTTCCTGGGGACGAGTCACAAGTTCCAGTCACAGTTCGATCTCAGCCAGCCGCTCCAGGTCATCGGGGCCCGGTACACAATACCCGACACCAGGGACATCCGGAGTTTCTCGTCGGTAAGCTTCACCATGAAACGCGAGGACCAGACCACGGGAACGTCGCTCTTCAGTGAATCAATAATGGCGGAATTCGAAAAGGCGAGGACCCTGGGGCAGGTACCCGTCGGGTCCGTTTTCCTCCAGGTTCTGAGGGAGCGCTCCGACGTGGGCGATCAAAGGACGAACACCTTTTCGGTCCTGCCGGGCGCGCGCCTCTCCGGCATGAGCTATGATGACATGGTCCGGCCCACGCGGGGCTACCGGTATTCCGCGGAGTTGAAAGGCACACACCAGGCCATGGGTTCCAGTACCGGGCTCATCCAGTTCACGGGAGACGGGGGTGTCATTATTCCCCTTCCCGGCAGACTCTCCCTTCTCGCGAGAACGATGGTTGGAGCAACCGTCCAGAACGAACCCGATTCCGACCTTCCGATAGCCCTGCGATTCTTTGCCGGAGGGGACAGGAGCGTCCGCGGGTATGCCTACAAGTCCCTGGGACCGGAGGACGCCAGCGGCGATGTGGTCGGAGGCAAGAACGTCGTCACGGGAAGTCTTGAACTGGAGCGTGCCGTGGGCAGCAACTGGGGTGTGGCCGCATTCTACGACACCGGGAACGCCTTTAACGATTTCAGGAACATGCAACTCGTCCAGGGTGCCGGGATGGGCGTACGCTACTACAGCCCCATCGGGCCGATAAAGCTTGATATCGCCCGTCAGATAGGGGTAAGAGACCCCGATTTCAGAATTCACATATCCATAGGGTTCGGATTATGAGGTTAAGGCGCCATCTATGGTACGCGGTCCCCCTTCTGCTGGCGATATCCATTGCCTCCTGTGTCTTCTGGACCCTCTATACCCGGACCGGCAGCGCTTTCCTTGTGAAGGCGGTTCGCGGCGTCTTATCGGACACCCTGGAGATCAGGGGCGTCACGGGCACGGTAGGTCATTCCCTCCGCATGGAAGGGATCACCATCCGTGTCGAGGACCTCACCGTGGCTATCGACACCGCCGACCTGAAATGGCACCCGCTCTATCTTGTGACTGGAAGACTTCCGATCACCAGCCTCACGGCCTCGGGCGTGTCGGTGACTGCCGGGCAGATCTCCGAAGAACCCATAGACCTCAGTCTGCCCCGGCTTCCAAAGTGGTTCACCCTGATCGATGCCTGGATCAAGGAATTGAAGGTCTCCCGGCTCACTTACCGGGCTCCGGACAGCGAGCCGCTGACAATAAGGGACATTTCGACCGCCGTCCTTCTTGACCGCGGTACCCTCTATCTTATCGCTCTCGATGCCGATAGCCCCATGGCCGGTATAAAGGGCTCCCTCAGCCTCGACCTCGTAAGGCCCGGCCTTCAGGCACGCCTCACGGCCAGCCTCCCGGAAAGGATCGCCGGGACGGATGCCATATCGGTGGACGCGCGGTTTGCCTCGTCGCAAGGAGAGGAGCAGATCGCAGGGCCGCTCGTGGTGAAAACCTTCTCGGAAAAACAGGAAAGCCTCAGTATCCGCTCTACTGTCGGTGTCTCCCCTCACAGTATCCGCGTAAGGGAGGCAAAGCTCTCGAGGAAGAATGTCGGAGGAACCATCGAGGCCGAAGGGACGCTCGACGTCTCGGGAAAGGAACCGGCATTCACCCTTTCGGCAAAGGTCGCCGGTCTCAATCTTGCTCCCGAAACTAAGATGAAGACGGACATATCGGGGGATCTCCACGTCGCCGGGACCACGGAGAACTTCGAGGGAACGTTTTCTCTCGGCAACAGGGGAGAATCATGGAAGGATATGACGCTCAGAGGCAAGGTCCGCGGTGACCCGAAGATCATCGAAATTACGGATATCGAGACCAGGGTTCTTGGCGGCACCATATCGGGGAATATGAGCGCATCCCGGGGAACCGAAATGCGGCTCTCGGCCCGTTTTACCGCGTCCGGCCTCAACCCGGCGCGGTTGAGACCCGACCTCGAGGGAAATCTGAATATCGACGTGAAAGGCCAGCTTCTTCTCCCCGGGGAACACCCGATGGAGGGGTCCTTTACGACATCCCTGAGAAACAGCACTTTCCGGAAAAGGGCCGTGTCGGCGCATATGGACGCTACGTTCCGCGACGAGATCGTGACGATCAATGCCCTCGCCGTGAAGGGAAACGGATTTGCCGCTTCGGCCGCCGGCATTGTGCAGCAGAGGCTCGCCTGGGAGTGCAGGATCGATGATGCCTCAAAGCTCCTTCCCGAAGCGGCTGGAAGTCTCTTCGCGAAAGGATGGGTGAGGTGGTGGGAAAACGAACCTGCCGGCGCCCTCACGGCACAGGGAAGGAACATATCTTATGACGACGCGAGACTCTCGTCCTTCAGCGCGTCCGCACAGATGCCCGAGGGCTACAAAGGTGATCTGATCATTGATGTCACGGGCAGGAGTGTGGCCTATGGCGTCTTCCGGGCAAACACGCTGAACTTCAAGGTTACAGGCAGGACCGACGGCCACAGGATCCTGCTGGCCGTCGCTCATGACAGGAATTCGCTGGACATGCGGGCAACGGGAAAATATGCCGATGGCTCCTGGCAGGGTACGATCGAAAGTCTTTCAGGGGCGCAGACCCCCTTCGGGCGCTTTGACCTCTCAGCGCCGGCGACGGTCATCGTCTCGCAGAAACGTCTCTTTCTTTCGCCCTTTGTTCTCAAGAGCTCGACGGGAGAGAGACTCGACGCCAGCGCCGACATCTCCACAGAACCTCTGACCGGTTCCGCCGCCGTGAAATGGCAGCAGGTCAACCTTGCGCGGCTGGACGCTCTCGTCGACCCGGCAAAGGTTCAGGGCCTCTGTTCCGGTGCGGCCCGCGTACAATGGCTCACCCGCAAGCGCATCGCCCTCTCGGGCGAGATCAGAGCCTCGACCGTGCTCTCCCGGGGACCCTTGAAAGTGAAGGTCGACAGCATCGACGGCAATCTGAACTGGGACACCTCAGGGCTCCGGGCGTCCCTCGACGCGGGACTTGCCGGCGATGGGCGGATGAACGCGCGAATCACCTCCAGCAGACCCGCAGCCTTTTCACTTCCGGATCAGGGGACCTTCCAGGCTGCCTGGAGACGCCTGGATATGGGCATGCTGCAGCCCATCCTGCCCGGCACGGTGCACGTCAAGGGACACCTCTCGGGCGAAGTCACGGGCAGTCTTCTGCCCGGCAGCCGCTTCGATCTTGCGGGACAGACCGGCATCTCCGAAGGCTCCTTCACGTGGCGCGGCGACGAGGGCGAGATCACCGTGCCCCTCAGGGAGACCGCGGCCAACTGGACCTGGAAAGACACCCTGCTGAAGGGAAAGGCGAACCTCAGGTTCGCGCGCTACGGCCATGTCGATACCGCTTTCCAGTTCCCTCTTCCCGCCAGGATCCCCATTGCTGCCGACAGGGGCTCCGGGATGATGATCACAATGCGGGGTACGATGAGCGAGAGAGGTCTTCTCGCCGCCCTGCTTCCCGGACTTGCCCAGGAGACAAGAGGGCAGGTCGATTTCGACCTGACGGGCAGCGGGACGCTGGCCGATCCCCGGATCAATGGCAGGCTGAACCTCAAGGGTTCGAGCGCCTACCTGCCACCCGCGGGTGTCCAGCTCAAGAACATAAGCGCCGACGTCCTCTTCAACGACGACCGGATAACCCTGTCCTCCTTCGTTGTCCACGCCGGTGAAGGCTCGATAAAGACCACCGGGACTATTCTGCACTCAATGGGGAAGATCAAGACCTTCGAAGGTACACTGAAGGGCGAACGCTTTGAGGCCATGAACCTGCCGGAACTCCAGGCCAGGATCAGTCCGGACATCGTGATCACCGGGGACCCCGGGAAAGTGACGGTGAGAGGTTCCATCCTCATACCACAGGCCCTCATCCGGGGAGAGCAGAAGGAAACCCTCGTCAAGCCGAGCAGTGATGTCATTGTGAAAGGCAGAGAGAAAGACCCGGGACAGGCCCTTCCCTTCGCGATCGATGTCGCCGTCGCCGTCGCCCTCGGAGAAGATGTCCTGGTGAAGGCTTACGGGATAGACACGCGTCTTGCCGGCAGAGTCAACATCACCATGAAATCCCCCGACGATATCAGAGCAAGCGGCGGCATCAGCACCGTGAAGGGCAAGTTCGATGCTTACGGCGTTAAACTCGACATAGCAAGAGGCAATGTCTCCTTCGGCGGAGGCCCCGTTGAGGCTGCAAATCTCGACATCCTCGCCCTGCGCACCGTCGGCGACGTGTCGGCCGGCGTCCTCGTCTCCGGGACACCGGCGTCGCCCCTTGTCAATCTTTATTCCCAGCCCGTCATGGCGGACAGGGACATTCTGAGCTACATCGTTCTCGGCAGGGCCTCCGGAGGAGCAGGCACAAACGACACCGCACTTCTCGCGAGGGCCGCAAGCGGCCTCCTCACGGGTGGAAAGGCGTCCGTCATTCAGCAGCAGCTCGGACTCGACGTCCTTGACATCGAATCCACCGACGGCGACGCTTCGAGGTCCATCGTCAAACTCGGCAAGTACCTTTCGCCACGGCTCTTCGTCAGCTATGGCCGCTCGATATACACCGGGGAGAACATTTTCGGACTCCGGTACAGTCTCACGAGACGCGTGGACGTCGAAAGCACAATGGGTAACCAGAGCGGCGCCGCCATCTACTACAGGATAGAGTTCGATTGACGCCGCAGTATAATGCACGCTCTGTTTGTATCACTCTGTTGCACCTGCAACATAAATAGTGTAGACTAAGTCAGACATACGCAACAGCGATCCGGCACCACACAATCAGCGCGGACGATCTGTCACGTACATACAGGGACCATGCAGACACCATCACGACAGGACACCGCCGACCGCAGTCAGGTCTTTCATGTCGCCACAGGCAATTCGATGGAGGAATTACGGGAATTCATTGAGGCTGCCGGAGGTATCAACGCGGCCACCCACGATGGCCACACCCTCCTGCACTGTGCCTGCTACAACCCGAATCCCGGCTCGGTCCGGTTCCTCCTGGAGCAGGGTGCCGCAGTCGATGCCCGGAACAGGTGGGGAGAGACACCGCTCCACATCGCCTGCCGCCTGGGACACGAACGGGTCTCTTTCATACTCCTCAAGTATTCCGCCGATATCAACGCCCGGGACGGGTCCGGCCGTACCCCTCTCAACTGGGCATGCAGGAGCGGGTCCCTCGATACGGTGAACCTCCTGCTGTCGAGAGGGGCAGACCCTGAGATATCAGATGATTATGGATCAACCCCGGTGGAATATGCCGCCGCTCTCGGGCCCGACAAAACCCGGCGGGGCCAGATCGTCGGCAGTTTCTTCCGGTACGGATTCGGTGTAAAAAGGGTCGCCCTGGCACCCGGGCCCTCCGGGCTCCCGGATGCCAAACCCGCGGACACTCTTATCACCGAGTTCCCGGCTGTTTCCTGAGAAGCCACCGTCGCTTAAGGGGAGCCTGCCGTGGCTCAGGTAATACTCACCCACACTCTTCTCATCGGGAAGTCATCAATAGGATTCGGTAAGTGAACCGGCTCGAGGCCGGAAGCCGGGGGATAAGGCGACTTTAGCCGGTGGTTTCGGGCTCTTTCTTTCTTGCCGCCGTCTTTCTCGCGGGTTTCTTTGCGGCCAACGTCTCAACCTTCACTGACAGCCCGGTGAGCTGCCTGGAGAGACGGTCGGCCACGATTACCTGAACATCGCTGGCGACCATGGACTTGAGCGTTTCAAGCTTCTGATTCGCCTCTTCCAGACGATCCTTGGAATCCTGAACCGCCTTGTTCTTCACGGACAGAGTGATCTGTCCGGCGAGCGCTTCTATGCTCTCTCTCAGTTCGACAAACTCTGCAACACTTGCCATTTTTATTACCTCTGTAGTGGATCGCTGGCATATTGAAGAAGACCACGGTGATCCTGTTTTCCGTTGGCTGACCCCGCGACCTGGTTGAACGTTACGAACTTTAGATCAGCCACGTCGATAGTATACAACTTTTCGAAAAACAATGAAAGATACTAAAAAAGGGGCGTTTCTCCGGCGGCCGTCTACCGGTTGAACTCCCAGGTCAGGTTGTCGATGGCGTCCACGACCATCCTTGTCCCCGTCGCGAGGAGCAGGATGTCCTGGGCCACGCGGACATACTTGTGGTTCGGGGGCGGAGGCCCCAGCTGTATGATCACCTTTCGGGGAAGCTCATAGTAAACAACGCCCTCCGGCAGCGGCTTCCCGATCGCCCATTTCTTCGCCTGGCCCGGGGGCATGCAGCCGTTCTGTTTCCTGGCGAGTCCGGGAGGGCACTTCCCGCCCTTCCGATACTGAGCGGCATAGTAATCGTGAACGATATCGCGCTGACGGTCGGTGAAGTAGTGGTGCTTTTCACCGGGTCCTCCCGCGGGGGGTGCCTTGCGCTCGCCTTGCCATCCATCCTTGCTGGCCGGCTGTGTGTCGGATCTTCCGGGTGGTGGATTGCCCCTCTGGCCGCCCGCCCAGGGGGGCTTCTCAGCCAACGCGGAACCCGCCGCGATGATCACGGCCAATGTGAGACCCAGCACACAACCTGTCTTCAAAATAAACTGCCTCATCTTCGCCTCCCGACCCTCCTGTGAAGGTCATCATCCACTATAGAGTTACCAGAGAGAGTGTCGGTCTGTCAAGGTAAGACAAGGAAATGCCGGGTGGCTTTTTCCGTTGACATCCCCCTGGTTTGGACCTATAACTTGCACATCGCACAGGTATCCCGCACATGAAGGTCATCCTCAATTGCCTGCCGCCGGCCCGTCTCGACACCCCGTCGGCCCCCCTGTCCATCCTCAAGGCCCATTTGATGAGCAACGGCATCGATACCCGCGTGATCTACTGGAACCTCCTTCTCGACGGGACCCTGCCCCCCTTCGAAAGGAATACCGACGCGATCCATTTCAACCTGTTGCCCTACATCTACCTCATCGCAGAGGAGCAGAAGGACGACATCGCTCAGGGCAAGGCCAACGCTTACGTGAAAGCCGAGCTCCCCGGGCGCGACATCCTCAACGACAATAGTGACTATCTGGGTGGAACGAGAGAGCTCCTGGACGAGAGGATCGGAAGGGAGCTCTCCCGCTACTCTCCGGACGAGAGTCTGCTCTTCGGGATATCCTGCAGATACGAACAATGGATCCCCGGAATGGTGCTCGCGGGATACGTGAAACGTCTCTTCGCCAATGCGAAGATCGTAATCGGAGGCCTGGGAAGCCTCGACAGGGCCGCGGCCCTTATGAAGATGGTGGATCTCTTCGATTTTGCCATCTGGGGTGAGGGAGAATACCCGCTCCTCGATCTCATCCACGTTCTTGACGGGGGAAACACCGGGTTTGCTGCCGTTCCCCGTCTCCTCTTCCGTGTCGGTGACACTATCAGGCACTCGGATACCGAAAGGGCGGAGTTCTTCGACATGGACTCGGAAACCTTCGCCGACTACGAAGACTATTTCACCTGCCTTGCCGCGCTCGGCAGGGATGACAGGACCGTGATCCTGCCCCTGGAATCGACACGGGGATGCACCTGGAACGCTTGCAGGTTCTGTGTTTATTCCGACGGCATGAAGACCCGCAAGAGGGAACCCGCCCGGGTGGTGGAAGAGGTCCGTCACCTCCTCGACAGGTACCACACGCCCTACTTCGCCTTCATGGACAACGACATCGCGGCCAATGATCCCGAACGGCTCGAAAAGATGCTCGATGGTCTTCTATCCCTGAGAGAACAGAGGGATGTCAATTTCATCGCCGAAGTGATCCACGGCGGTCTTACGAAAGCGATCATGGAAAAGCTCCCCCGGGCCGGTTTCGGAAGGATACATTTCGGCTACGAATCACTATCGGACAACCTGCTGGCGAAGATGAGAAAGAAAACGACGTTCTCGGACAACATATTCTTCGTCAAGCTGGCCCGGAAATTCGGCATCAGGCTTCCCTCGGCGAATATCATATGCGGTATCCCTTCCGAGGAGGACATTGATATCCTCACCTGCATGGACAATCTCCACTTCCTCAGGTTCTACTACGACAGGGAATTCTTTCGCCACATCATCATCCCCTTCAGATTGGCCGGGCACTCCCGCTTCCACGACACGATTCCCGCGGATCAACTGGGGAGATTTAACGGGAACGAGATCTTCGATCTCCTTCCGAGAGGCACAACAGAGGGGATCGACCGTTTCTCTCTCTTCGACTTCTCCGCGTCGCATAATTCACTCTGGGACGCCTTCGCCAAAATGAACGATTTCTATTACAGCCACACGTATAGTTACACGATCCGCCGTGAGGAGGAAAAGGTCATTTACAGGGAGTTCTTCGACGAAGAACCGGTCCTGGAGCTCGCCCTGGGAGACATTGCTTCGGCCGTCCTTCGGGAAGTGAACGAGCGCATCCTCGACCTTCGCGACCTCCTGACGGCCCTCAGGGAGCGGCACCCACAGACGGAAGAAGCGTCCGTCCTTGCCGCCCTCGAAGGCCTCAGGGCAAAACATCTCGTCTACTTCGGCGACACCTACGAATCGATAATCTCAGTGATCGACCTGGTATCCGAACTCAGGTAGAAATGCCTGATGGACCCGCTGAGGACGAAAACAACGGCCAGGACCGTGTATGCCGTGAAAATCGCAAAGAAGAGTATGAATAGATTCTTGTTCAGAAGGTCGATAACGACCCCTCCGACAGCAAAGGAGAGAGGGGCCAGAGCCCCGTTGATGGAATCCAGTGTCCCGAAGACCCTGCCCCTGAGCTTGTCAGGTATCACCTTCTGCTTGAGCGAGGTGTTGATGAGCCGCGAGATGGCCATGCAACCGGAGAGAACCGAGAAGAGAGCGAAGACGATCACGGTATTCCTGGCAAAGGAGATAAAAAGGAACACGGCGGCCTCGATGAAAAAAAGCACGCAAATCACCGCATAGTTCTGCCGGTTGCTGGTTCTCAGAGAACCAAAGACGAAATAGGCGACGATGGAGCTTAAGGTGAGCACGCTCATAAGGTATCCGTAATATGAGCCTTTGAGTTTCATCACGTCTTCGACGAGAAAGGGCAGGGCAAGCATCACCATGGGAAAGAACAGGTTCGACAGGGTATAGACCATGGTCTGGTCCCTCAAACCCTTGTTCCTCCAGATGAAGCGAAAACCTTCCTTTGTCTCGGACGCAAAATCCGCGCAGGAAAAGGATGACTTTCTGATGGGTCGTGTGTCCCTGAGCGACATGAACCCCGTCCACAAAGCCGAGCAAAGATAGGACGCTCCGTTCACCAGAAAGGCCAGTGCGCCTCCCAGGACGGTGAAAAATATCCCGCCCAGGGCGTTGCCTGCCATGGCCAGTACCCCGCCCACCCCCTGGAACAGTGAGTTGCCCTTCTGGAGTTTGTCCTTCGGGAGGACCACGGGGATCACCGAGTTCAAGGCGGCGCTGAAGACCGAATCGATGATACCCATACAGGCCGTCACGAAGAAGATCACATAGACGATGAGAGGAAAGGGTCCCGCTGCCCTGAGGGCAGCCGCACCGTTAAAACTGACAAGGAACAGGACCAGCATGAGCGCGGAGCGGACGAGGTAGCTCCAGAGGATGACCGACTTCCTGTTCGCCCTGTCGACAAAGGTTCCGGCAAGGGGCCCCATGACTACCCAGGGCAGGAAAGCGAGAAGTTCAACGATCCCGAGGACCGTCGCGGACCCCGTCAACTGCTTGAGATAGAGGACGAGCACCACGGAGTACAGCGCGCTCCCGAGGAGCGCGACGCATTGGCCACCGATCATGACGGTGAAATTCCTGTTGAACAGCCTCTCGGAAGGCGGGACCATGGGTTCGTCCGACGTTCTTTACGTCGTTCGCGTGCCGCACGACCTGGGGACATCGGTCGGATAGGTGTTCTTGTGCTCTATGAACCTTTTCGCTATGAGTTCCGTCAACTCCCGGTTCTCATCCATCATGCGCCGCAGGGTGACCTGGGCGCCGCAGAAGGACTCCATGAAGTTCGTGTCCGTCACAGGCGAGAGAGCACAATATTCTCCGCAGATGGGCAGGGCCTCACATCCCGGGCATTTCCGGTCGTAATAGGAATGCGAGGCCTCGCAGAGGCCAATGGCCCTCCCGGTCCCTTCGAGGGGTGAGAGATCCTTCGCCGCCGCCATTGGTCCCGTTATCCCGGGAAAGAAACTGCAGGGATATATGAAACCGTCGGCCGCCACGTACGCGGATATCACCCCGGCTTTGCACTGCTGGGGCCGGGGAGCGGTCCTGTACTCGCTTCCGCAGATAACGTTGTTGTGGTAGAAGAGAAACTTGTTGAGGACGACGTTGTCCCGTGTCCCGAAGTCGAGCTGGGAAGCCAGAAAGGCGGCCTGGAACTCGGCCTCGGCCCTCTGCGCCGGCGGTATCCGGGAGACCTGATGCCCTCTTCCTTCGCTGGAGACGTAGTTGATGCGGTAAAAGCGGATGCCATGCCTGTTGAAGAACTCGATGCTCGATGGCAGAGCCTTCAGGGAGTCCACCGTCCCCACGACAAGAACGGTCACCGCAAGCCCTTCCGCGGACAAAGTCACGATGTTGTCGCGACGCCTCTTCGAAAGCAGTTTCGGGTCGTCGAGCTCTCCGTCGTAATGGACAGAGAAATGGACACCGTGGGCCTTGAAGAGTTCCATGATCTCCGGTTTCAGGATGGAGATATTGGTCTGCACGGAGTATTCCAGCTTCCTGCCCGACCCTTCCACGTACCTGTCCATGATGTCGAAAAAGGTGCGGTACCAGTCAACGGGGACAAGCATCGGCTCACCGCCGGAGAACACCATGGCCATCTCCGTCTCGCTCTTCTCCATAAGTCCCATCAGGGTCGCGGCGGTCTCATGGGGGTCCGCCACCCTGCCCGCATCGCCCTGCGAAGAGGAGACATTGCAGGCATCCTGGAAACAATAATCACAGGAAAGATTACACGACGTGATGAGTTGGAAGGTAATGCTGCCGAGATTCTTGAAAAGAGATTCATGTGGGGTCATGCCAGAACACCTGTCGGCCCGTACGCGTACCGCAACATCATCATCATGGTAGTACCCTGATGACAAATGCCATGGCTGGAGATGGGACCGGGGGCCGCCGTGTGGTCCCTCCAGGGCCCATCACGACGACTCAAGACTATCCTCTACCTGTTGGGGCAGTAGTTGGCGTAAATGTTGCAACATCCGTCCAGCGCCGACTCCGGGGACGCCGCGGCAGGTTTCCTGAGCGTGCTCAACATGTCGCCCACGGCCTCTCTCGACGAACTGAGATCCCTCGCAACGTACTGTTCTGCTATTTTTTCGGGAACATCGTAGATGCGGCCACTCTTATTGATCAGTAACATAATGTCCTCCTGTCGTTTTCTGTCACAAGATTACGCCACTGCTCTGGTCCTGTCAACAATATTGTACATTGTATTGCTACTCCTTCATGGTCAGGGATATCCGCCTCCGGGCAAGGTCGACGGAGAGGACCGTCACCATTACCTGCTGATGGACCTTCACCACGTCGGCGGTGTTCTTCACGAACCGGTTCGCGAGCTGGCTTATGTGGACAAGGCCGTCCTGGTGGACGCCTATATCCACAAAGGCACCGAAGGCTGTCACGTTGGTGACGATACCCGGAAGCCTCATACCCGCCCTCAGGTCCTCCATCTTCTCTATGCCCTCGGCGAAGGCGAAGGCGTGGAACTCCTCCCTCGGGTCCCTGCCCGGCCGCGCGAGCTCCGCCATGATGTCCGTGAGTGTCGGCAGACCGGTCTTTTCCGTGACGTAGCGGCGAAGGTCGATGCCCTTCCTCAGGTCTTCGTTACTCATGAGGTTCCCGACGGAGCATCCCGCGTCGCGCGCCATGGCCTCAACGACGGGGTAGCTCTCGGGATGGACGGCGCTTGCATCGAGCGGGTTCGACGAGCCCCGTATCCGCAGGAACCCGGCCGACTGTTCAAAGGCCTTCGGCCCGAGCCTCGGCACCTTCTTCAGGTCTTTTCTGGTCTGAAAGGGACCGTTCTCGTCGCGGTACGACACGATGGCCTTCGCCAGGGCTGGACCCAAACCCGACACGTACCCGAGAAGCTGCGCGCTCGCCGTGTTGACCTCAACCCCGACGGCATTGACACAGCTCATCACCACGTCATCGAGGGCCCTTTTGAGGGCCGGCTGGTCCACGTCATGTTGATACTGGCCGACGCCGATCGACTTGGGGTCGATCTTGACAAGTTCGGCAAGAGGGTCCATGAGACGCCTCCCGATGGACACGGCCCCCCGGACGGTGACGTCCTCGTCGGGGAATTCCTCCCGGGCAGCTTCGGATGCGGAATAGATGGATGCCCCACTCTCGTTGACACTAACGATCCGTATCCCCTGCGGCAGATGGAGTGCCTTCAGGAAGGACTCCGTCTCCCTGCCCGCCGTGCCGTTTCCCACGGCGATGGCCTCAACCTCAAACCGCCCGCAAAGATCGACCACCGTACGCCCCGCCTCCTCGGCCTGCCCCTTTGACGTGTGCGGATAGATCGTGTCCCGATGGAGAAGCTTGCCCTGCCGGTCGAGACAGACCACCTTACATCCCGTCCTGAACCCGGGATCGATGGCAAGAACGCTCCTCTGCCCCAGCGGGGGAGCCAGCAGGAGTTGGCGGAGGTTGTCCGAGAACACCCTGATCGCCTCCGCGTCGGCACGATCCTTCATGACCACGCGCACCTCTGTCTCCATGGACGGAAAGAGAAGTCTCACCGCGCCGTCTTCTACGGCCGCCCCGACATCTTCGGGCGCCGGCGTCGCCGCGGTGACAAAGCGGTCCATCAGGAGCCTCAAGGCCTCCTCTTCGCAGCCCGTGATGGAAAGCATCAGATAACCTTCCCTCTCCCCCCGCCTCATCGCCAGCACCCTGTGCGACGGCGCGTTTCTGACAGGTTCCTGCCATTCATGGTAGTCCCTGTACGTAGCCCCCTCCTCCTGCTTTCCCGGTATCACCTTCGACGTGAGGTGGGCCTTTGCAAGGAAGAGGTCCCTCACCGCGGCCCGCGACGGAGCGTCCTCGCTTATCCACTCGGCAATGATGTCCCGGGCTCCCGCAAGAGCCTCTTCGACGGTCCCAACACCCTTTTCAGGGTCGACGAAGGTCAGCGCCTGCCCCGCCGGATCGAATTCTGCGGGGCCGGTCCCCTCGCCCGAGAATAGCATCCGCGCCAGCGGCTCCAGTCCTTTCTCTCTCGCGATGGTGGCCCGGGTCCTGCGTTTGGGGCGGAAAGGCAGGTAGAGGTCCTCCAGCGCGGCGAGTGTCCCGGCCGCCTCGATCTTCTCCTTCAGGTCCTCCGTAAGTAGTTCCCTCTCCTCGAGGGACCGGAGGATCGCCCCCCTTCGTCTGTCCAGTTCCTCCAATTGTTCCAGCCGGTCCCGTATCGCGCCTATGGCCACCTCGTCAAGGGACCCCGTAACCTCCTTCCGGTACCGTGCGATGAAGGGGACAGTGGCACCGTCGGCAAGAAGCGCCGCCGTCGCTCTCACCCTCCCCTCCGGGATACCGAGTTCCCCTGCTATCTTCTCACTGTATTCCATCTTCTTCACGTCTCCCGTTGTGATCGTTTGCAGCCCTGAAGAGACTTACTATAACCGAAGCCGTCGGGAAAGTGAAGTGCGATGGACGGCCAACATTTTCCTGTACCTGTCTGCACACGACACAAGAAATGGACAGAAACGGGCAGGGATTCGACAGGACAGGGCCTTGAGAGGGCCCCGCAGGGGCCACATGCTCGCCAAGGCCCGAACGGTGGGAGTGTACAAGAGGTGATCGCCGTCCCCGGGAGCCCTGCGAAGACCTGAAAAACAGTTGACAGTGTATACTCACCCTGATAACCTTGATTAAAAAAGGCATAAGGAGGCTTTTATGAGGTCTGAGGGCAGGGTCGCACGCGTTACGGAGGTCATCGCGGGATCTCCCAAGAGTTTTGAAGATGCCGTGGTTATCGGGTTCAGACGAGCTTCCAAGACGTTAAGAGGCATTACCGGCCTGCGCGTGAAAGAGCAGCGCGCGAGGGTCGAGGATGGAAAGATAATAGAATTCCGCGTCACCCTCGAGGTCATCTTTATCCTGGAAAGCTGATAGACACCTACCGGTGTGAAGAACAAGGCGTAAGATGGCACATCTTACGCTTTCTTTTTTTCAGAACGCCTTCAACGCTCAAGAAGACAGGAAAAGTTCAACAGGGAGGAATCGTGTCCCGCCCCCGACCATTCGGTTCTTCATGTCTTTGAACCCGAAACCCGAAACCCGAAACCCGGAACCTTTTCGCCCTTCAATCCGGCGAGCAGAATGGCACCGGCCATGTTCAGGATACCGCACAGGACAAAGAGCGGGCCGTACCCCCAGCGCGCGAGGACAATCCCTCCAACGAAAGGACCCACGAAAAAGGCCATCTGCATCACGACGAGGACCAGGTTCATGTTGAGGCCTCTGAACCGCGGCTCCGATATGTCGAAAAGAAAGGCCATTATGAGTGGTATTCCCACTCCCCAGAGGACCCCGAAGATGACGGAAAACCCCAGGAACCACACTTCGAGACGAACATAATAGATAAGAACGTGAAAGACCGCCAGGAGGGCCATGCAGAACGCGCCGGTTCGGGCCTTGTTCATTCTGTCGAAATAGCGGCTTCCCCCGAGCCTGATCACGATCATGACCAACATGGCCACGGTGAAGAAGAAACCGGGATTGCCTATCCCTCTTACAGTTCCGAAATCCCTCAGGAAGAAGAAAAGTATCGTGTAGGAACTGTAAAAAAGAACGTTCACGACGAGAAGCATCACCACCGGCACGGACCTCACGTTGTCGAGAAGGCCGGACAGGCCCGCGCTCTTTGTCGGTGCCTCTTCGCCGCCCGGCGCCGGGCGTATGAAGGCAACAGGGACAAGGACGAGCACCGTCACAACGGCAGCCGCCGTTAGAACGGACGTGAAATCGCGGGGATCATGCGAGAGAGACACAACGACGGGGGGGACGACCGCGTAGGGAAGGAGCCTCATGATGGAGATGATCCCTATCGCCTCGCCGCTCCTCGACCGCGGTATGTACACCGCGAAGAGCGCCATCATCGCCGCCACCGCGGCAACGAAGCCTCCTCCGTGTACGATCCGCACGAGGGCTATGGCACCGGCGGTCACTGCATGGCTGTAAGAGGCAAGCGCCGCTGCCATGACGCAGATCCCCGCCAGGAGAACCTTCTTCGCGTTCTTCGCGTTCAGGTACGGGCTCAGCAGGGGCTGCAGGACAATACCCGTGATCGCGTCGGAGCCAAGAAGAAAACCATGCCACCTCGGGTCGATCCCGATGCAAGTCAGGTAAGATTGGAACTGAAAAAAGAGGGCCATCATGGCCGACACGAAGGCGAGGACCACGCCGAGGAGCACAAAATCCCCGGTGAACAGGGTGGGTTTGGAAGGCCCCTTCACCTGTCTTTCCCGGCGCCTTCAAGGCGCATGATAAGGTTGCCCGCCACCTGTTTTCGATATCCCATCGACGCGCGGATATCGCTTATGGGACTCACCCCTTCGCGGACCATCGCCGCGACCCTTTCCAGCACGGCCCTGTTCAGGGTATTTCCTGCAAAGGTGTCGTTGAGGGGCCGGGATATGAAGACCGTGGGGGCCACACTGCCGAAGGCGCAGCGGGCCTTCACGATGGTCCCGTCACGGCGGGTTTCGGCGGCGAAGGCCAGGGATGCCACGCTGATCGCCATGGCCTTTCTCTGCCCCACCTTCTCAAAATGGTGGAGATCAAAACCCTGCTCCTTTCCGATCACGACGGCGCAGAGGACCTCGCCCTCTTCACGCTGCGTCTGTCCGGGCCCGGTGATAAAAGCACCGATCGGCATCCGCCTGGTCCCCTTGAGGGAACGCAGCTCCACCTCGGCATTAAGAATATACAGCGGCGGCAGCGTGTCGCCCGCCGGTGACGCGGTGCAGATGTTCCCGCCCAGGGTCCCCATGTTGCGCACCGCCGGCGCCCCTATGTGCCGAGCAGCCTGACGTAGAAGGGGAAAGCGCTCGGCGATGAGGGAACTGCCTATCAGCTCGCTCAGCGTCGTCGCGGCGCCTATGCGCACCTCGGTGGCCGATTCACTGATGCCCCTCAACTCTTCCACCCTTTCGAGGCACAGGAGCGATTCCCTCCAAAGAGTGTCCGGGAACGATCTCACCATGACATCGGTACCTCCGGCAAAAAGCCTCGTCGAGGGCACATCGCGGAGGAGCCGGAAGACCTCGTCAAGCGATGACGGTATGCGGATGTCAGCCACCGGAGCGACCCCCTCGGATCTTCGCCGCCGCGTCTTCAACGGCATCGATGATCTTCTCGTAGCCCGTGCACCGGCAGATGTTGCCGCTTATCCCCGCACGGATCTCTTCCCGCGTCGGGTCCGGGTTCCCTTTGAGGAAACCCACCGCCGCTACCACCATGCCTGGCGTGCAGAATCCGCATTGAATGGCCCCCAGTTCCACGAACGAGCGCTGCACGGGGTGAAGCTCGCCACCCTGACCGACTCCTTCGATGGTAACGATCTTCCTTCCTTCCAGTTGCGCCGCCGTCATGATGCAAGAGAGCTTCACCACGTCGTCCACAAGGATGGAGCAGGCGCCGCATTCACCCGAGCCGCAGCCCTCCTTGGTGCCGGTGAGTCCCAGGTCCTCCCGGAGCACATCGACGGCCCTCCTTGAGGGGTCCGTTTCCACGGCGACGGGCGAACCGTTGAGCATGAAGGTTATCTTTCGTTTCACTCCTTCTCTCCCTTTCCCGTAAGGGCCGACAACACGCGCTCCGGGGTGAGGGGCAGCCGCGTTATCCTGACGCCGCAGGCATCGTGAAGAGCGTTGGCGATGGCAGGCAGGCATCCGCTGATGACCACCTCGCCGATCCCCTTCATGCCGAAAGGGCCCGTCGTCTCGTCGGGCTCGACGGCCACGGAGACCATGTCGGGAACGTCAAGGGAGGTGGGAACGATGTAGGTCGCAAGGTCTTCCGTCTCGTGCCGGCCGTCCTTGACGACATAGTCTTCCATGATGGCAAAGCCGATGCCCTGCGCTATCGAACCCTGGACCTGCTGGTCGTACACCGGGCGGTTCAGCACCCTGCCCGCGTCGGTGACGGCCACGTAGTCGACAACATCTATCCTTCCCGTCAGGGTATCGACCTCGATGCGCGCGAGATGGGCGCCGAAGGAAAAGAGGACATGCGTGCCCAGGTACATGATGGCGAGGGTGCTCTCATCGTAAGGGGTCCGGAAATGGCCCTTGCATGATCGGGAGCCGGCATCGATGAAGGCAGCCAGGTCACGAAGGGCCATCTGACGGGTGGACCCTTTGATCCTGACGGCACCGGGGATCATCTCGACAGAGTCGATGCCCTCGACCCCGAGCGACCGGGCGCCGGCCCGAAGGATGACCTCTCTAAGGCTCAATGCCGCCTGTATTACGGCATTGCCGAAGGTGTACGTTGTGCGGCTCGCCGAAGAGGTGCCCGAGGGAAGGTCGTGGTCCGTGTCGGGCTGGACGATCTCCATCGTCGCCGGATCCTGGTTCAGGACCTCCCCCGCTATCCTGAGATAGGTTCCGGCATTCCCCTGCCCCATATCGGAGACGCCCGAATAGACCCGGATCGCACCGTTCTGTGTCAGCTCCACTCTCGCGTTCGCCTCATCGGGTATGAGGGCCGGGTAGCCTATCGCGTGGGCCATGCAGCCGACACCGCAGCCGCGCTTCTTCCATGCCGGGGCCGATGCCTTCCATGCCTCCCGATCCTTCCAGAGCGGATGCTCCGCCAGCCTGTCGATGCATTCCGAGAACCCCGTCGAGTAGTTAAGCTCAACGCCCACGCAGTTCCTGTCCCCTGCCCTGAGGGCGTTGATGCGGCGAATCTCGAGAGGGTCCATGCCCAACTTCCCGGCGGCCATGCTGACAACCTGCTCCATGCCCGCCGTCGACTGCGGCACACCGAAGCCCCGGAAAGGACCTCCGAGGGTGTTGTTCGTATGAACGCAATATCCCTCGATATTGACATTGGGCACCCGGTATGCCGATCCGGCGTGCTCCGCGCCCATCGCCATGATCTCACCCGTAAGCCCCGCGTAGGGGCCAGCGTCGTAGTAGAGCCGGCAGGAAAGTGCCTCGAAGGTACCGTCCTTGTTCGCACCAAGGCGATAGTGCATCCTTGCCGGGAGTCTCTTCATGCCGGCAAGGAAGCTCTCACGCCTGTCCCACCACATCTTGACGGGCACACCGCCCGTATTCAGCGCGGCAAGGCCGACGAGGCACTGCACGGTGATACCGTCCTTCCCCCCAAAGGCCCCGCCGAGATAAGGGGCGATGACGCGCACACTGTTTATGCCAAGCCCGAGGGCGGCGGCGATCTCCTTCCTGTCCCGGTAGGGGGTCTGCGTTGATGCAATGATGACGAGCTCCCCGTTTTCATCCACAAAGGCCCACCCGGTCTCCGTTTCCAGATAGGCGTGCTCCTGGCGCGGCGTCTCGAAAACGCCCTCTACCACGACATCGCAGTCGCGAAAGGCCTCGTCGGGGTCTCCCCGCCTTACGCGAACGGCCCTCACCAGGTTGCCTTCCTCGTTGTCCTCGTGGATCCTGGGCGCGCCCTCCTTCAGGGCCTCGTCGGGATCGAAGACGCCCGGCAGCGGCTCGTGGTCGAAGGTGATAAGTGCGAGCGCCTCGCGAAGCGCCTCGCGGCTCCGGGCAACGACCAGGGCAACGGGGTCTCCCGCGTGGCGGATGACCTCATCAACGAGCACCGGCTGATGGTTCCTGACTATCCCCAGCCTGTTCGACCCACCGACATCGCGGGAGGTCAGAACGCGGACAATACCGGGATGCGCCGCGGCACGCGATGTGTGAACGGCAAAAAGGCGGGCGTGGGGTACGAGGGCTCTTTTCGCTCCGACCCAGAAGAACTCTCCAGCGTACTCGTCGGCGGCGTACCTCTCCCGCCCCGTGACCTTCGAGAAGGCATCGAGGCGCGGTCCGTCCAGGAAATGCCTCTCACCTTCCTTCACAGGGCAGCCTCCCTGTCGGAAAGGACCTCGCCGAGTCCGTGGATGAAGTCCTCCATTGCCTCATGGACCCCGATGCTCACGCGGATCCAGTTGGGAAAACGGAAACCCGTCATCGTCCGTATCATCACCCCTCTCGCCATGAGCTGCCGGTAGACAAGGGTATCGCTCACAGGGAGCCTCACCATGACGTAGCACCCTTCACCGGCGTGCGTCTCTATCCCGAGGCTGGCGAGTTGTTCAAGGAGATAGGCCTTCTCGGCATCGACGTGCCGTCTCGTCCGGGTAACGTGGTCGTCGTCGCCGATTGCCGCGAGGGCCGCCTCCTGGGCGAGGCCGTTTACCGAGTAGACGATGCACGTCCGCCGAATCACGTCCACAACGTCACGGCTCCCCGCGAGGTAGCCGATGCGGAGTCCGGCGAGGCCGTACATCTTGGAAAAGGTCCGGAAGGTCACGAGGTTGGGGTACTCCTTGAGGAGCTTCATCGCGTCGGGATAGTCGGGAGCCTCGACGAATTCGCAGTACGCCTCGTCGACGACGACGATCTGTCTCCCGGCGATCCTGTCAAGGAACCTTCTGAGCCTTGCCTCGTCCCAGTAGGTCCCCGTGGGGTTGTTGGGGTTGCACACGAAAAGTACCTTCGTCCTTTCGTCTATGCGGGCAAGCATCGCCTCATCGTCGAAACCGAAATTCTTGAGCGGCACGAGCCTCGCCTCGAAACCGGAGAACTCCGCCACCCATTCATAGACGGCAAAGGTCTTGTCGGCTGTGATGATATTGTCCCCTTCCTGGCAGAAGGCCTTGATGACGAAGGCGATGGCCTCGTTCGCCCCGTTGCCGAATACGATCTGGTCGGGGTCAATGTCGAACCTCTCGGCCAGCTTCACCCGCAGGTACCAGGAATCGCCGCTGGGATAGATGCTCGCCCTCTTCGGCGGAAACTGCTCAATGATCTGCGCCGAGCCCCCGGGAGGGCCAAGAGGATTCTCGTTGTTGTTGAGCCGCCACAGGTGGTCCACCTTGTAAAGCCTCATGAGCTCGGGGTCGGGACGGGACGGGATGTACGCCTCGAATTTCTTGATGTATTCAGGGACAAGCTTGTTAAGGGGGACGTCGAACACGCGAAAGACCTCAATCCCGCAGGGTGAAAAAGAGCCAATCCGCCTTGCCCTGGTAAGGGATCACGATGGACGGTACAAACCCGTTCGCCTCGATGACGGGATAGAGCCGCGCATGCCAGCCGTGACCGAGATCGATCCTGAAAAGGATATTGGCTATCCCTTCGGCCCTGAGGACTTCGATGTGCTTCGCAAGGTTCTCTTTCGCATCGGCGCCATCCCACAGGGGTGACAGCACCACGAGGTCCTGGCTGTGCTGGAACCTGGCGCCGAAGACGGAGTGGGGGTTCTGTCTCTCACCCTCGTACTTCACGGGAACGATCTCCCGGGCGAGAAAATGTCTTCTGTACCGCGCCTTCAGGAATTCCTCCATGCCGGCGTGGGCGTAGACCCTGCACCCCGGGTCTTCCTTCAGTTCCCGGAAAAGAAAATCCCAGGGTCTCCTCTCTCCCTTGAGGACGAAATCGATGGTACCCAGCTTTTCAAAGTAACCGGGGGGCAGCTCCGCCGTCGGATACCTGTTCATGAGACAGACAGCCTCCGACCTGGCAACGGCCGAGATAAGTGCCGAGACAAGGCCTTCACCCACGTCCTGCCTTCCCTCGTCGACGAAAACATAGGGACCGTAACACTCGATCGTGGAAGCCCCCGTGCTGCGCCATGTCATGCCTCCCGCGATCCTCCCCTTCCTGTCCGTGGCGGTCAACACCCCGTATTCCCCGCTCGCGACCATGTCGACGACCTTGCCCGGATAGCGGAGGTCCTGGGGATAGACGAAGGGGTCATACCGGCCCGCGATGGACCTGACAAACATCTTCAGATCCTCCACCTCGGGGGGACCGTACGAGAGGTCTTCCCTGTCGGGCGCTTCCTCGCTCTTCCACGGCTCCACCTCGGGATAGGTCTTTTCCTTTACCAGGTCGATCCCCGTTCCCTTCAGGGGGTCGTGGAATATGGACATCCTGTCCACGGAACGCGAGGCGATGAGAAGGCCCATTTCACCAAACCCTTCCTCATCGGGTGAGACATTCGCCGTGAGATTGAAGGCGCGGGGGTCGAAGTCGATATTGTCGAAGGCGAACCGCAGGAGGGCATAGTAGAAACCGTTCTCCATGGTGAGGGTCACCGGTCTTACCTCGCCGGTCATCCCGCATAGATAGGCGAACATCTCCTCCGAGGCCAGGGTCAGTTTCAACGCGTCCCTGTCTTCGAGGCCGAATATCCGGGATGACGACTCCGTGAAGGCAAGAACGAGAGGAAGGAACTTCATGTCCGTTCCGACGGAGAGGATGATGTCTGTTTTCCGGTCCTGCATTGCCACCCCCCAGCGGCGTTATCGAGATGTGTTCTGCTACGACCTTATGGGTTATATCAGGAATACGTCCTCCCTGCAACCTCTTGTTCACCGGAAACAAAAATAACCAATGACCAATGAAAAAGATAATGACCAATGATCAAATTCCAATGACCAGAGGTGATACATGCAGTCCATTCTATCGTTCTCTTTGTTCAATTGGTTATTGGTATATTGGTCATTATCCTTTTCATTGGTCATTGGAATTTGGTCATTGGTCATTACCTTCTTATCTGCCTCTTTCCCCTTTTGCCTCAATTCTGTTAGACTGTGGCCCATGACCACACTCTTTCTCCCCACGACGCCAGCCGAGGTAAGGGACCGCGGGTGGGACGGCCTTGACGTCGTTCTTGTGACCGGCGACGCCTACGTGGACCACCCTTCCTACGGGGCCGCCGTTATCGGGCGCGTCCTCGAGGCGGCGGGTTTTCGTGTCGGCATCATAGCCCAGCCCGATTTCAGGACCACCCGCGATTTCAGCCGCCTCGGAAGGCCCCGGCTCTTCTTCGGGATCACCGCCGGCAACATGGATTCCATGGTAGCCAACTATACCGCACACAAACGCCCGAGACTGAGCGACGACTACTCCCCCGGCGGACAACCGGGGCTGCGTCCCGACCACGCTGCCATCGTCTACGCCAACAGGGCCCGCGAGGCATTCAAGGACGTCCCCATAGTGCTCGGCGGCATCGAGGCAAGCCTGCGGCGATTCGCCCACTACGATTGGTGGAAGAACGAGGTCCGGCGTTCCATCCTTCTCGACAGCAGGGCGGACATCCTCGTATACGGAATGGGAGAGAGGCAGGTGGTGGAGATAGCCCGGAGGCTCGCGGCGGGGGAGCCCCTTCTCGGGATCAGGGGGACGGCCGTAACGACCGGTTCCAGGTTCCAGGTTCCAGGTTCCAGGTCGGAAGCGCCACAGGGCGATGTGCCCGGGATTGGGGACCATGGGGGGTCGGACGTTATCGAGATACCGTCGTATGAGGAGGTCAGGGGGGATATCGATAAATTCAACGAGGCATTCCGCATGATCGTGGAGAATCAGGATCCCTTTACGGGAAGAATACTGGTACAGGGGCATGGCAATCGCTTTGTCGTTGAGTACCCGCCTGCCCTGCCCCTTGAAACGAAAGACCTCGATGGCGTCTACGAGCTTCCCTACGCACGGGGCTGGCATCCCTCGTATGGAAGGGAGGGCGGCGTGCCTGGTTTCGAGACGGTGCGTTTTTCCATCATCTCCCACCGGGGCTGTCCCGGCGAGTGTTCCTTCTGTGGTCTTTCTCTTCACCAGGGGAGGATCATCTCGTCCCGAAGCGAGTCATCGATACTGAAGGAGGCGGAGACGCTGACAAGAAGAAAGGACTTTCGCGGAACCATCACAGATGTGGGCGGTCCGACCGCAAACCTCTACGGGGCGGTCTGCGGCAGATGGCAGGGAAAAGGGGCCTGCGGCACCCGTCACTGCCTGACGCCTGCACCCTGCGGGAATCTCAAACCCGGATACGAAAGAGGCCTTTCCCTTTACGGAAAGCTGCTCGCCCTGCCGGGCGTCAAACACGTCTTCATTGAAAGCGGCTTCCGTCACGACCTTCTCATCGACCCGAAGGCCCGCGTCTATCTGGAAAGGATCTGCAGGGACCATCTGAGCGGCCGGATGAAAGTGGCACCGGAGCACTCTTCCGGCAGGGTTCTCGATATCATGAACAAGCCGTCCTTTTCCGTTTACGAGCAGTTCTCGGCCCTCTACCGGTCGATATGCAGGAAGCTGGGGAAGGACCAGCACCTCGTCAGCTACTTCATCAGTGCCCACCCCGGCTGCACGCTCGAGGACTCCCTTTCCCTCGCGTTGAAGCTCAGTGAACTCGGCATTCACCCCGAACAGATACAGGATTTCATGCCCCTGCCGATGACCCTCTCCGGCACCATCTACCACACGGAGAAAGACCCTTTCACCGGCAAGCACGTGTATGTCCCCAAGACCTTCCGTGAGAGAAAGATGCACCGCGCCCTCATCCAACACAAGAACCCGAAGAACACCCCTCTCGTCAGGGAAGCGCTAAAGCTCCTCAAGAAACAACACCTGTTTCCGAAGCTGATGCCGGGAAGGAAGACGGCTTGAATCGTAGAAGCGGCTTGAATAGCTTGAGTGACTATGTTATAGAACGGCCTTGCCCGACAGACAGTTAAAAGGCTACCATCTTTCTTGGATCTTAACAGTGGTGCAGGAACACCACGACTAAAAGAAAGGGAGGT
>Ga0334887_1000097_pt1 | contig 137922 bp, 96 predicted proteins | sample GraSluR1_MG_10_FD_207217 | JGI IMG/M metagenome (GOLD analysis project Ga0334887, IMG submission 207217) | Sludge microbial communities from methane-producing bioreactor in Wageningen University, Netherlands - Granular Sludge_18_07-R1 | ecosystem: Engineered > Bioreactor > Anaerobic >...
AGGGGATTTGATCTACGTAACAGAGTCTATGCTCTAAGGTTGGGTACAAATTCACCCTTACCCTGCCCGACCAGCTTGGCTATTATATTGCTTATGCTGGTTCTCTCTAAGATACAAGGTTGGGTTGCGCCCTTCAACCCAACAAAAATCATCATCCCTCCGTAGGGTGCGTTGGACGCTTTTCCCAACGCACCAGCCCTGTCCCTGTCATTGCGAGCGTAGCGAAGCAATCTCCCTTCCTGCCATCAAACCATCCCCATCCCCCGTAGGGTGCGTTGGACGCTTTTCCCAACGCACCAGCCCTGTCCCTGTCATTGCGAGCGTAGCGAAGCAATCTCCCTTCCTGCCATCAAACCATCCCCATCCCCCGTAGGTTGGGTTGCGCCCTTCAACCCAACAAAACCATCCTCATCCCGCGTGGGTTAGTTCACATGAAAAATCCAATGCCTTCTTCGAAAAAGATGGGGCTGCGGATCACCCGCTGAATACTGGGAAGGTCTATTCTCGCCTCTCACGCATCAGCCCAAATTCGCCCTCATTGCATATAATATATACATGTATATCAGCCCCCTCGGCAAAGCGCTCATCATCATCGCGGTCTTCGCCCTCATCCTCACCCTGGCTTTCACCGCCTGGGTGATCATACGCGGCCGCGAACCGATGGAACTGGCGCAGGCCGAGGGCCGCATCTTCTGGGATTTTATGCGCGAACGCTGGCGCGCGCAGAAAGTCGCCCGCATCACCCAATCACAGGTGCCCCAGGCTGCCCGCTGTCCCAACCACATCACCCGCGCGCTATTCAGCAGCACCACCCGCGCCATTCAATACACCTGGCGCTGTCTGCGCGCCGAAACAGCTCTGGCCGCCTCATCCGATACGCCCCTGCCCCCCGTCCAGCCCATCACCCTCAGCCAGACCCCCCACAGCGCCTGGGGTTACATCGAGGCTGCCGCCTGGCAGGCGCTCGCGATTGACGCCCTCCAGGCCGAAACCTGCCGCCTGGCCCCGCTCGACAGTGAGCTGCCGCTGATCGCCGTCACCGGCGCGAAGCACCCCCAGCCGCCCATCGCCACCGCCGCGCCCACCATCACACCAACCGCGTCCCCGCGCCTCACCCCCGGCGCGCTGGTGCGCGTCAGCGGGACAGAAGGCCTCGGCCTGCGCGTGCGCAGCGAAGCGGATATCACCGCCCCAATGCTATATAAGGCCAGGGAAGGCGACACCTTCCGCGTCGCGGATGGCCCCGTCTTTCAGGACGAGATCGACTGGTGGCGGGTATGCTCGCTCAAGGACGGCGCATGCGGATGGACAGCGGGGGAATTCCTGGCCATGGTGCAGGAACGGCCATAAACACAAAGACAAATTGCGCGCCGGAGGGGGACTATGAACAAGATCAATCCTGCTGGATCAGGCCTCCGTCCGCGGCAGCCACTCTATTTGAAATCGCTCACCAGCGCTTGAATGGCCGGCCAATTCGGCAGCAGCACCTGCGCGCCCTCATTCGTGACGATCGGCGTCACCATCGTGCGGTCAATCGCGTAGCTGTCCACGCCCGTGATGCTCGCGCGCGCCAGCGCAATTCCGATCCGCGGCCACAGCCAGATCGGCAGGTTCGTGTCCACCGCGGCCAGCGCCGCGGGAATGATCTCCGGCAATCGCAACCACACAGCCGGGTTGAGCATCTCCAGCGCGAACGAGCGGATGAAGAATTGCGCCTGGTTCATGCGGAAGAAATCATCACCATCCGAGCGGCTGCGCACAAAGGCCATCGCCTGGTCGCCATTCAGCCGGTGGCTGCCGGCCGGATAGCCCGCCATCGCCTGCGGGATCGTGACCGTGATCCCGCCCATGCTGTCGATCAGGCCGGGAAAATTGTTCAGGTTAAGGCGCAAATAATAGCGCAGCGGGATCGAAAAATTCTGTTCGATCGTGCGCATCGTGTGCCCGGGCCCGCTGCCCGGCAGCGCGGCCTCAGCAAAGAAATGCGCCGTGTTGATGCGGTTCTCCCCAAATTCCGGGATCGTCACCCACAGGTCGCGCGGGATCGATAGCAGCCTGACCGTCGGCAGCAGCGGGTTGACCGAGAACACCTGGATCGTATCCGAACGCCCGGCCTGGCTCGTGCCGGCGGTGCGGTCGATCCCCAGCAGCACAAAACGCGTCGAAACCGGCGCGAGCAGATACGCCAGCAGCAGCAGGAACAGCAGCAAAAAAGAACTGCAGCAGCCGCATCCGCTGCGTTTGCGCGGCGGCGGCAGGGGCTTGATCTTTTGTGTAGGGGGTAATCCGCGAGAAACCATAACATCCTTGATTAAACAACAGTGCAATTATAACCGCAGGCCGAAAACGTCAAGGGCGGGATACATTTTTGGGCAGGGCTGCCTTAGGTTGGTTTGCACCCTTCCACCCAACATAAACCTCATTTGTCATTGCGAGGAGCACAGCGACGAAGCAATCTCCCCCGCCGTCATCAGACCGACCCCGCGCAGGCTGGGTTGCACCCTTCAACCCAACAAATCCATCCTCCCTCCGTAGGGTGCGTTGGACGCTTTTCCCAACGCACCACCATCTCACCTCGCGTAGGTTCGGTTGCGCCCTCCAACCCAACATACCTATCCCCATAAAAAATGGGCTGCGTTTCCGCAGCCCATGCCATTCTTCCCTACACCGGGCACACACTCAGCCCGATCGCCCCCGGCCCCACATGCACCCCCACCGCCGGACCGATCTCATAAATATCCACCTGCGCGCAATCCATCCGTTCAGCAACCTGCGCCTTCACCCGCTCGGCCTCTTCCGGCGCGTTGGCATGCATCACCACCGCGCGCGCCTTGCTGGCGCCCACATGCTCCGCCGCCAGGTCAATGATGCGCTCGATCGCCTTCTTCTTCGTGCGCACCTTCTCCAGCGCGTCGATCTTGCCGTCATCATCCAGATACAGGATCGGCTTGATATCCAGCGCCGTGCCCATATAGCGCGACGCGCCCCCGATCCGCCCGCCCTTATGCAGATATTTCAGCGTATCGACCACGAAATACACCTTCGTCTTCTCCCGCACCGCGTCCGCCTCCGCCCGCACCGCTTTCAGGTCCTTCCCGGCCGCGATCGCCTGCCCCGCGGTTTCCACCACCAGCCCGGCCGCGCCGGCAGCCAGGTGCGTGTCCATCATCTCCACCGGCACCTGCGAAAAAGTCTGCAGCGCCGTTTCAGCCGAATTGACCGTCCCGCTCACGCCGGAAGAGATCAGCGGCGCGATCATGCCATCATAATCCTTCGCCAGCCGCTCAAACAGCGCCATGAAATCCCCCGCCGATGGCTGTGAGGTCGTTGGGATCGATTTCGCCTTTACCAGCCGCTCATAGAATTGCGTCGTCGTGATATCCACCCCATCCACCAGCGTTTCCTCATCCCACTGGATCCGGATCGGGATCACATGCACCCCATATTTCTTCACCAGCTCTGCCGGCATATTCGCCGTGCTATCCGTGATTAATGCGATTTTTTTCATTTTTTTATTCCTTTGGTTTATTATTTTCTGGCATACCAGAATTGTATAAATTACCTTGAGGGATATAACACCTGAAATCGAAAAAGGTGTCTATAAAAAGTAGAATGATCCTCCCGCGTAGGTTGGGTTGCGCCCTTCAACCCAACAAAAATCCCCATCCCGCGTAGGTTGGGTTGCGCCCTTCAACCCAACAAAAATCCCCATCCCGCGCAGGTCGGCCTGCGCCTTTCAACCCAACAAAAATCACCCCTCCCGCGCAGGTTGGGTTACGCCTTTCAACCCAACAAAAATCACCCCTCCCGCGCAGGTTGGGTTGCGCCCTCCAACCCAACAAAAAACACCCCTCCCGCGCAGGTTGGGTTGCGCCCTCCAACCCAACAAAAAACACCCCTCCCGCGCAGGTTGGCTTGGGGCACGAAACCCAACAATTTTTCTACGTTGGAATACCCACATTCTATAAGGAATGTATCGCCTTCCCCTTTGTAAGGGGGAAGGCCGGGTGAGGGGTGTAATGCGGTTGAATTATTGGACACAATTAGCCATCCAATAAGAGAGGGTCAGATTGCACGAATAACAATTGATCCTCAAACTCAGCAGGCGTGAGATAACCTAACGCAGAATGTATCCGCCCGGTCATATACTCAATTTCCAGCCAATATTTGATCTGCTCTATCGCATCTGAAAAACTATTGTATTCCGTATAATCGATATGTTCCTCCTTGAATGTTCTGATAAATCGTTCGACAATCCCATTCTCCGTAGGCCTTCCAATTGCTGACATACTGATCCTGGTTGACCTCGGAAGGATATCCAAATACTTTGGTGTTGCGTATTGTGCTCCCTGGTCAGAATGATGGTATTCGGGTGCGGGATGATTAGCCAATGCCATTTTCAATGCCTGGATAGCCAATTGTGTATCTACCCTGAAACCAAGTTGCCACCCCCTAATCGCTCGAGAATAAGCGTCCAATATTACTGCGAGATAGACGAATCGCTTTCCCATGCGGATGTACGTGATATCGGCAACCCACACCTCGTTGATATGTGAAATATCCAATTCTCGAATCAGATTTGGAAAGCGAGGATGGTTATGACGGCTGTCGGTTGTAGAAAATGTGGCTTTGCCCACCCTGCAGCAGTGTTCAAGCTCTTTTTGCAGGCGCCTAACGCGAGTTTCCCCTATTTCATGCCCTTGTCTTTTCAGTTGTTGTGTCACGCGTCGATAACCATAATATGGCTTGTTGGCAATGATCTTCTCGATTGCTTCACAAAGCAGCTCATCATCTTCTGCTTCTCGCTCATGATAATAATATGTGCTGCGTGACATGCCAATTAATTCACATAGCAGTGACACCGAATATTCTTTGCTAAGTTCCGCTATCATCATCCGCTTTTTCAATCGACTCAACCCAACCAGCTCTTGGCTTTTTTTAGCGCTTCATTTTCCATGGCCAGTTTGCCAATCATACGCTCTAATTCCGTGATCCTTTCTTCTTTCTTCTGGATCTCTGTGTTGCCAGGGCTGGAAAATATGTTTGATGAACGCTCCAGAAACATATCTCGCCATTTGTAATACAGAGTGTCTTTGATCCCCCGTTCACGACATATCTGGGCTATGCTCTTTTTGCCTTGTATTCCTTCCATCACCGTGTCCAACTTGAATTCCGGACTGAATGTTCGGCGGTCTTTACTACTCATTTGTTCCTCCACAGCATTTTGATTCTACCTTATGGCTGTGTCCAGTTTTCCGACCGCACTACAGGGTTCTAATCACCACCTCTAGTTAACCACGGGTGAAACACGGGTGAATCACCCCGCGCCGCATTGCAAACACCACCCATTTTCCGTATCATCAAAGTTGACAAAAAACAGGAGCCCCCCCATGACCCCCGACCCCCTCAGCCCCAAACAGGAACAAGCCCTCGCCCTCATCCTGTGCGGCCAACCCGATGGCCGCATCGCCCAAACGCTCGGCGTCGGCCGCCAGACCGTCAACACCTGGCGCAACCACGACGACAACTTCCGCGCCGCCCTCGCCGCCCGCCGTGAAGCCCTGCGCGATGGCACCGCCGATGCCCTCCAGGCCCTCACCACCCAGGCCATCCAGGTCCTCACCGAAGCGCTGCAAAACGAAAACGTCTACGTCCGCCTCAAAGCGGCCGGCATCGTGCTCAAAGCCAGCGAAACCCGCCTCCGCGCCGCCCGCGAAAAAGGTGTCGACCGCGTCGCCATCGAACGCCAGATCGTCATCGCCTCGCTCACCGAAGCCCTGACCGAGATGGGCAGGGTGGGGAAAAAGCGCTAATCCCCCGCCCAATGTTCTGCCCAACCAACAACCGCGCAAGTTTTCACAAGTAAATAAACCATCATCAATGAGTATTTCTTTCTAAGAAAAAATGATGGGAATATTAACAATCACCATCCAAATCGCAAATCAATACAATCATGGTATAGAATAGAATAAAACCATGAAAACGAAAAAGATAAACCTGCACAACACGCAGACCGACGCCGCTGATTTTGTTCTACCAACCATTTACACGATCGGGCACTCGAACCTCGAAGCATACCAATTCGAACAGCTGCTCAAGCAGCACGCGATCACCCGCGTGGTGGATGTGCGCACTGCGCCGCGCAGCCAGTACGTAACACATTTCAACCGCGAAAAACTGGAATTTTCGCTGCAACAAGCGGGATTTAATTACAGTTTCATGGGTGAAACGCTGGGCGGGCGGCCAAACAGCCCGGGCTGTTATTTCGATCGCGAGATCCCAACCGGGCACGCCGATTACCTGCACCTGGTGGATTATGAAACCGTAATGACCAAACCGTTCTTTCAGCAAGGGATCGAAGAATTGATGGAAATGGCCGTCTATGACCGGCTGGCGCTGATGTGTAGCGAAGAAGACCCAAACACCTGCCACCGCCATCATATGATCAGCAAATACCTGATGCGCGAGGGTTACAGCGTGCAGCACATCCGCAAAGACGGCTCGCTGGTCAGCGCCAAACAGCTGCCAGACCTGGCGAAAATCGACAGCAGCAAGCAGCTGGATTTATTTGGCTAAACCCATGCAAATTTTCACCATCGGATTCACACAAAAAACAGCTGAAGAATTCTTCGGCCTGCTGCAGGACAACGGGGTGACACTGCTGGTGGATATCCGCCTCAGCCCCAACAGCCAGCTGGCAGGCTTCACCAAACAGGATAACCTGCCCTATTTTCTCGATAAATTGATCGGCTGCGCGTACGACCACGAACCGCGCCTGGCGCCGAGCAAGGAACTGCTGGGCGCGTACCGCCAGGACAAAGACTGGGCGGCCTATGAGACCCAATACCTGGCTCTGCTGGCGGAGCGCGGTGTGCCGGGGGCGCTGGATAAAAGCATGTTTGAAAAAAAGCGCGCGTGCCTGCTGTGCAGCGAACCGAAAGCGGACTTCTGCCACCGCCGGCTGGCGGCGCAATACCTGCAGGCAAATTGGGATGGGGTAACCATCATCCATATCTAAACACAACGAAAAAAGGGAGGAAAGATGATCGAAAAAATTGCGGTAACGGACATCACACGCATGTGGCGCAATTTCATCTGCGTCGCGGGGGTGTACAACGATGGGCGCAGCGTGCGGCCATTGATGGAGGAAGGTCGCTTTGATCAGGATTGGTGCCAGCGCAATGGGAATGTGATCAAGCCATTTTCGGTCATCGAACTAGATTTTCTGGAACCCCGGCCCATGCCGCCGCACACCGAGGACCACTACATCAACCCCCACCACGTGATCTGGATTTCCCAATTGGATCAGAACAAGAAACGGCAGGTTCTGGGAATGATGGAGGACGGATGTGTTGCGGATATCTTCGGGGCCGAACTGCAAAGTAAAGAAAATCAAAAAGCAAAATATATCCAAACAGGCAGCGGGAATCGGTCATTAGGAACCATCCGCCCAAAAAGCATCCAACATTTCCATTACAAACAATATCAGCAATGCTGGGATTACCGCCTGGCGTTCACAGACCACGGCGGCGAAGACTATCAGATCAAGATCGTCGATCTTTCCTTCCAGAGCATGATCGATTACCAGCGCGTGGTGCAAGGACTCAGCCCGCGGCAGGTCGAACAATACGCGATGGATCATATTTTCGGGGCAGGGGAGCTTTATCTGCGCCTCGGGCTGGCGCGCGGGTGGGCGAATTACCCAGAGTGCTGCTACCTGCAGATCAATGGCGTTTACCCCATCCCGGATTATATGGGGGATTCCTCTTTCCTCACACTTCGACAGGCGATTAATGCAGAAAGAGGAGAGGATATTTCTATTTGTGATGATGACCTTTCGTATGATGACATCCCCTTTTAGCATGATTTTCTAAACACCTGGCGCAACCACGACGACGACTTCCGCGCCGCCCTCGCCGCCCGCCGTGAAGCCCTGCGCGATGGCACCGCCGACGCCCTCCAGGCCCTCACCACCCGGGCCATCCATGTCCTCGCCGAAGCGCTGCAAAACGAAAACGTCTACGTCCGCCTCAAAGCGGCCGGCCTCGTGCTCAAAGCCAGCGAAACCCGCGTCCGCGCCGCGCGCGAAAAAGGTGTCGACCGCGTCGCCATCGAACGCCAGATCGTCATCGCCTCGCTCACCGAGGCCCTGACCGAGATGGGGCGGGTGGGGAAAAAGAGCTAATCGCCCACCCAATTTTCCGAGCGGCTCACAAAGGCATAGCGCTTGCCGTCATATCTGTAAACCTACCAGGCGACATCCACGACCTATAGATCGCCCCCCCCCTCTGCATCCTAATAAAAACAGGTTCGCGCTTCAAGCATCCCAGGCAAAAATCACCTTAAATTTACCTTACCCTTTCCTATCCTGTCATCACGAGATTTCTGAAAGAAATCGAAGCAATCTCTCTCACCGCCATAATTTTCCTCTGTTCTCTTATCTCTCCCTTCGAACAGCCTCATGCTTTATCACCTGAAACAGTGATCGATTTCCTGAATTAAATCGAAGGAATAACAACAGGAAATAACCAATCGAAGATTAGAACAGCATCACTGGCGGAGACGAATATGTTGGGTAAAAAATAAAGAAATGTACACTTATATAGTTTATAAGGGGATTTAGTGCAAGGATAATTTGGTTTTTCTGATCAGAATTAGGTTTTAAATTTAAAGATACAAAAAGGTATCTTCCTATCTATTCCTATAAATCAAATTCCAGTGAATTGTTGAAATATCGTCTTTAAATCTTGCTAAACAGCTTTTCAATTGGGACAGACAATCCGAGGTTATAGAACCCTTAAAAATAATCTCACCATCGAATCCAGCCTTTATCAATTTATCAGACGGAAATTCTATTATTTGGGGAAGTTGAATAAATGTGTCAACCCTAAAACACGATTGCCAAGCATTAGGTGTAAAGAAACACCGTCGACTTTGATTACATCCTTGGGTACACCCAATATACCTGTCTGGGACAGAAGTTGTTTTCAAAGCCAGACACGGCTCGTTTATTTCAGATTGATTTAGAACTACAAACCACTTATCCCTAGTACTGCCATCTTCGAATACGAACCTCTCCTTAACAAAAACCTCCCCTGCTATTGGCATTATTGAACCGGATCTATGTCAAGGATCTTTATGATTTGAAAATGATCATGTAAGTTTTCGCGTGCTTCTTCTAAATCAAGAGCAGAATCCTTCCCAATTGCTAGAAGATAATCAATCGAAGCGTTTAACCCTTTTTCCTTTATCGTAATTTCCCAAGGTTCTTCCGCATCATGAGAAATTTGCGATATTTCCTTGGCAGTAACATCTTTGTAAATGAATGCTAGGTTTTCAAGTATTTTCCTCTCCCTAGGAGAAAAAATATCAAAATCAACTTTTTTTCCTCTTTTAGATTGAAAAAGCGTTTCCTTTCTACCAAAATCATGTGGCCTAACATCGATAGAAATTTTTTCGCTGAGATCTTCTGGTGGGTTTCCATCCTTGACCTCCAACCAAAATTTCCTTGGAACTGGACCTTGCTCAAATGCAAAATACTCCAATCCAATTGACGGATAGCCAGTTTGTCTAAAATGTTCAAAATCAAAGAAGTTTAATAACTTCATCAATTTCGTTATGTTCAAATGCTTTGTTTCTTTTGAGAAAAACAAAACTACATTTATAAGTTTATTTCTATAGATATTCGTGCGCATGGAAAACCATCTATATTATTAGTTAAAAATAGTTGATCTAATCCTTAATTTAGGGTTTGATTGCTGCCTAAAACCAAGATATTTGCTAGCCTATGTATTATAACAATAATGCGTGCACAATTTTTTTCTTGAGCCATGATTCCTATCATTTAATTAAAAATAAACCTATATTCTTATAATATATTTGTAATATAAATTCTCTAATGCCTTATCTAACTCGCCATATTCCTAAACTCTCTCTCACTAATAACTGTATCAAATAATCCAACCGCCTCCCCTTCATGTTTATTGATTCCAGTATATGAAAGGCTTGAATCTTCATAGCGCTTGAATTTGTAGATCGCGTCATTCATTAGTGAGTGATTAAATAGGCCTAAAGATAGAAGTAACTCGAAGTCTTTTACTGATAAACCTGTTACTTTTTTGAATAGCTCTGGCTCTAACTGTGTTATCACATGTCGCAATGTATATTCTCGATAATCAGTAAGATACATGAATATTGGAACGCGGGTAGCGAATTTGATAAGCTTTTCCTGAATTTTCTTTCTTTTGGATTTGTACTCTTTCTCTTCCTCAGTAAGTTCTCGCTTTTCTTTGGGTGTCAACTTTTTATCCTGGGTTTTGCGCGCCTTCTTAACCGCTTCTGACTTGTTGATGATCGTTTCAATATCAGTATTCAAACTGCGAAATCCCTCCAGGTTCATCAATGCCTGCATCGCTTGAGGATTATTTAACAAGCGTTGTAGAGTATCATTATCCACATTCACTAGCAGCGCGCTCTCCCACCGACGGGCCAAAAGCGTAGCAGATGTCCCCGACATGGCAATATCAAGGATATCTTCCGGGTTGAGTTTTTTCATTGTACTTCCGTCGTAAGCGAGGACTGGCAGGAAATTGATAAAATCAGCCACTTTCTTTTCCGGATTGTCATTGTTGACATTGAGTTGATTGCTGTAATCAACGATTTGTTTTAAAGCACGATCTAGTGCAAAGTCAAAAATATAGCATTCCTTTTTAAGAACTTCAGTTTTTCCTTCTTCTAAATCAACTTCCCAGGGGTTCTGGACCCTAAATGCAGCCTGGAAATATGTCTCTGGGCTGGATAGGTTCCGTAGCATGAAAATTCCCGTCCATGGTCTAACGGTGACACCCGTGGTCAGTTTTCCGCAAGAAAGTGTAATGGTCTTTGTCTCAAGCGGATTACGCATTGATTTTTTTACAGGACCCAGTGCATCTACACCAATACCTGCTTGCGGTCCTGCAGCAACATTGATGGTGTAATCATGGAAAAAGGTGTTTTGTTTCTGTTCAAGCAGGTTTCTCATGGCATAACAAGATGAAACCCCAGGCAAAAACCAGAATGTATGAGAAAGCACATTCAACAAACGCGTGTCGAAATATGGCATAGGTGGCTTTATTGCGCCTAATTTCAGTTCATCTACGGTCGTTTCTAAATATGAACCTCTAATAAGATCAAGCCACTTCTGAACGTAATCTTCGTATTTAAAGCGCGCTTTTTTTCCTTTACCTTCCGCAGAGAAAAACACATTCAGGTCAAATTCATCAAATTCCCCCTGCATAGCAATTCTTCGGATGCTGTCTGGGATTTTATAAGTCAGTAATACCATACGCGGTAAAGCTGAATATGGATTATTATTTCCAATCCAATTTTCCTTTGCTTTCTGTTCATCTGAATACGTCCAGTTAAAGATTTGATCTTCTATGAACTCACCAGAATTTAAAGCACGAAACGGTGTTCCGGAGAGGAACAGATAATGATCTGTCGTGATCGGCAAGAATGATTCATCGTATGCATTATCCGCTTCTTCTTTTTTATATTTTTCTAGGTCAAGCGCATCGTATTCATCTTCATCCGGTTGTTCAAACAATTTCTTCGCAGTATCCCGCCATGCTCCAAAATGATATTCGTCAAATATGACCAAATCCCAATGGGTCGTGTGCACCCACTCATTTTTTGTTTTTACTCCGCCGGTGTCGCGATTAACGCCCAAATAATCTTGGAAAGAACCGAAACAGACAATCGGCCGATTTTTATCGGCTTCTTCGTAGGTTAAACCACCTCTGTTAATAAACTGCCATCCGTCAAAATCAATATGGGTTTTAATATCTTCTTCCCAGGCAGCTTCTACCGCAGGTTTGAAAGTCAGCACGAAAATTTTCTTTAACTCCATCTTTTTTGCTAATTGATAGGAGGCAAATGTTTTCCCGAAACGCATTTTGGCGTTCCACAGGAATTTAGGACTGTTATCGTGATTTTTTTCACGCGATTCCTTGAAGTACTCGCTGGTTTTTTTAACTGCCTCCTCCTGTTCCGGACGCATTTTGAAATCTCGTGTGCGATTCTCAATATTTTTTGTTCTTGTTCTTACAGCAAGAACAGCCGCCTTAACATCATTTGCGGTGCATCTAAACCATTCGCCTTTAAGCCGTTCAATCCCTTTCTTAACTAAAACCTTGTGCACATCATGATCTGTGAAAGAGGAACCGTCTGAATATATAGCAGATTCCTGAACTACAATGCGGTATGGAGGGTTTCCATCGGGGGTTTTTAATGGGAAGATTTGAGCCATGCGTTCCTCAACACCCAAAGAGGTGTACCCGACTTTAAGTAAACCGCTTAAATTTGGATTCAGCTCTTCATAGGCATATATCATTGGATGCAACTCTGGCCGTTGCGGGAAGAACTCTCTACTTGGCATTGTCGTCACCGCCAACAGAGTTCATTGGCCTCATTGTATTTTCAATTATTTTAATCTCATCCTCTGTTAATCCAAAATATGAGTACAACGCTTCATCAGACCAACTTCTTTTTAAATCTACAAGAGGAACAAATTTAAAATTATCCCTAGACACATGTACTGAAGAGTATGTCGTGCGAATTAAATATCGGGTGAACTTACAACTTACGTAACTCACCAAGTTCTCGGCTTCTTCCTTAGTGTCAAAAAAACCAATGTTTAAATATGAAAATGTATCTACTTGTCCGGGTGGAAGAATCTGAGGAGTAGAAATGGAACGATATCCATTTTCCGGATTAATTCCAACTTCTCCGCCTTGAGGAACCATTATGGAGATTTTCACCTTGTATTTGTCAATATATTGTCGATTTTTTTTAATTTTCTCTCTTGAGATGTAACTTTCTCCTTGATCATTGTATCCAACGCTATGCAGTAGAGAAATATCTCCGTTTTGCTTATTTGGATGACCTTTTTCTTTTGACGGAATTCCAAAAGTATCTATTGGAGACACAATTTCATCCATAAAATGCGATGATTGATTAACAACCTTATCAATAATTTTTACCGCATCGTTTGATCTGACAAAAATAGTCGTAAATTCGTTCAAAGGCCTGATACAAGAATTTACAGTGTTTCCAGAGATATTAACTACCTCACATTCATTACTTACATGATCTCTATCCCACAGAAAATAACATACTCCTCCCGCAATATCTACACCTTGAAAACAGTCTTTAGAATTAATAAAATCAACAAGTTTTACAATATGCGTATCATTAAGCATATCGTTTCTAAATTGCTTTAATCCCATCCCTCCAGAATACCATCTTGCAGGAATAATCATGCTTATGAAGTGAGGGTTAAGTTTCTTTGCTTGCTCAATAAACTTATGATAAATTGGCTTTGCTTGTGTTGCGGATTTTTTTTCATCAGTTCCACCTCCCGTTGACAATTGATAAGGCGGGTTGCTAATGATCACATCAAATTTCATATTAAAAATCTCCTCTATATCACGTGAATGAATGAATTCATACGCATAGGATTCTAGATCTTCACCTCTGTCATATTCTAATTGAGATGCACCACAAAAAATACATTTATTGTTTACCCAGGAATGCTCTATTCTCTTAAAGCTAATATTTCCATTTTTGTTTTTAAAAGTGGAAATGGAATACTTTCCATTTGGAAATTTTGAACAATAAAGGCTACGCCTCGATAAAAGACTTGTTAATTCGGTAATCGCTATGCCAAATAACTGTTTTTGAAAGATATTTTCGATTCGTTCTTGTAAATCTGGAATATCATTTTTTAACCCCTTAAGTAATCGCTTCGCAATCTCTCGCAAGAAAACCCCGGATTTACAACTCGGGTCCAAAAAGGTTGCGGTTTTATCGTGCCAGATATCTTCAGGAAGCAAATCCAGCATTTGGTTTACAATTTCTGGAGGAGTAAAAACCTCATCACTACTCAAATTTGCAAGACAGGACAATACATCCGGGTTATAAACAGTTGACACTAACTCATTGTTCATTAAAATGCACCTCCCTGAAATCGACTGTGGGGAATTCTCGGATAGGTTTGGGGATATAGGCATTTATAACTTCATCATATTCCCAATCAACCATAAAGAGCGTTGCTTGCTGCGTATGGCCTTCAAGCATTTGATCAAGTCGGAAATCGCGCCTCTTTATCATATTTCCTGAAACCAATGACCATTCTGAAAAGATGATGGGCTCTCCCAAATTAGTTTTTAGTGATAGCGCGTTACCGCACAGGATATTACGGTCGAGAATAAATTTCACCGCTTCACGGCAGTGATCGCTCGATTCACTATTGCTATGTTTTCTATACGCATCATTCCAAATAGAGTAGAGTCTCTCCCGGCATTCACGGGCATTATCATCAAGCAGTTCAACTCCATAAATGCTTGTCACTGCTATCACTGAATATTTTTCATAATCAGAGGGATTTTTCCCATATTTTTTCTTCACTACTTCTAGTTTTCGTCTGAGGATTTCGGTTAGAAAATTACCATCCCCACAAGCCGGTTCCAGGAAACGGCTATCAATTCTTTCTGTTTCCTGCTTAACGAGGTCCAGCATGGCATTGACTTCGCGCGGCGCGGTAAACACTTCTCCGTGGTCTGTTACCCTCTGTTTAGACTTTACTTGTTTACCTGGCAATTGATCTCTCCCTCAACTTTCATTATTCCAATTATTTATTGTACCAATGTGACGCTAATCGCAAAGCAAATCTCTATTGATATATTTATCCAAAAAATATTCAAAGGGATAAGTTGAATATTGATCTATAGTTTCTCCTTGGCTTTTCAACTAGAAATATTTCATCTTAAGACGCTTACTTCTTTGCCTTCTCATATCCAACGGCGTTTCCCCAGTAAACGCCCCTAAAATCTGCAAATCGTAAATCCGTGTTCTTGAAATTCGCTCCATCAACTTTTACACCAATTAAGATAGCCCATTGGAGGTTTGCGTATGATAGATCAGCGCCGCGAAGATCAGCGCCAGTAAGATCGGCGGTTTGTAATTTTACGCGATGCATATTTGCATTTCTTAGATCAGCATGTCGGAGGTTCGCTCTATGCATTTTACATTTTGACAAGTTTACGCGGCTTAGTTCTGCGTCTTCAAAATCAATATCAAGCAAGTTGTAATCTCTTAAGTCTTCCCCATACAATCGCGCCCCTCTAAAATAGTTATACCCCGTGCTATTTTTATTTTCAGGGTATGAGCGATAACTCAAGAACTCTAAAACCTCGTTTCTATCCCAGTTGCTTAGACTATACATAATCTATATTACTTTTATTCTTATTTTTTCGATGGGTTAATTATTTCAAAAAAAAGGTTATTTGTTCCTTGATTCTTCTAACGTTCAATCCTGTCCCTTGTTCGGTAAATGATGGTTTATTCATTATATATTCAGTTTTTTTCTTCTCTTCGTTTTTTCTGGAGTAGCTGATATCAAAATAAGATTCTGTAATGCATTATTTTACTTGTTATTATACAGTATTGGTGTATAATACCAGTATGCATGCAAACCAACCCCAACAATTCAGCATCGAAGATCTCGCCCGCCGCAGCGGCCTGCCCCTGCGCACCGTGCGCTACTACATCCAGCAGGGCCTCCTGCCCGGCCCGGATACCGCCGGCAAATACGCCTCCTACTCCCAGCGCCACCTCGATCACCTCGCCATGGTCCAGCGCCTCAAGCGCCTGCACCTTCCTCTCAAAGAGATCCAGCGCCTCATCGCCCGCATGTCCCCGGGCGATATGCAGCAGCTGCTCCACATGCAGGATCAGATGGCGCTCAAAAAGCTCTCCCTCAAGGATCAGACCCATGGCATCGACGGCATCTCCAGCGCCATCGACTACATCGAAGGGTTGGCCAATCGCCAGGCGCGCGTCAAACACATCGCCGAAACGCCCACCGCCTATGCGCAGCCGGCCCACAGCCAGCCGCAATCGCAGATTCCGGAGCGCTGGTCGAAGATCCGCCTCGCCGAGGGCGTCGAGCTCAGCGTGCGCGAGCAGGAGTCGCGCGCCCTGCGCGACGAGATCGATCAGCTCATCGCGGCAGCCAACACCATCTTCGGCCAGGGGGGTGCCTGATGGCTGGTCTGGTTTGCGGCTTACGGCTATTTGGGCAGCGCGATCAAAAGGCCTCTAGCCATCCCGCCGGCTCATCTACGGTCTTCGGGCTGTCCGCGCGCCCGTACCGCAGGATCACAGAAACAGAGAGGGTTGCTATTTGAAACGGGCAAACGAATGCCAGGCGCGGCCATGAAATAGCGTCAAACTGTCGGGTTTTGTCGGCTTTTGTCGGGTCTCATCGTCTTTTTCCCCTCCCCAAGTGGGAGGGAAAGGGAGGGGAGTAACCCACCGCTGAAGAGCGGCAAGCTCTAAAGGATCAGTTCAATTAGACACAACAGGAGGTAATACGATGGCAAACAAAAAGGAACAAGCTACACTCATGCAGGTCTTATCGGATAAAGGCCTGGTCGCCAGTGGAGCGGCCAGCACGCGCATTCTCGAGGTCACCCTCACCGCGCCCGAGGGCGGGGCCGTCCAGCGCCCGCTCGCGCTGGCGCTCGTCATCGACCGCAGCGGCTCGATGCAGGGCGAGAAGCTGCACTACGCCAAGCAGGCCGCGGCCCATCTGGTGGATATGCTCAGCGAGCGCGACCGCGCCGCCGTCGTCATGTACGACAGCGAGATCGACCTGGTCTCGCCCAGTCTGGCCATGACCGCCGCCAACCGCGCCCAGGCCAAAGCCGCCATCCAGCGCATCACCTCGCGCGGCGCCACCAACCTCTTCGATGGCTGGGTGCGGGGCTGCCGCGAGATCGCCGATTCCGATGGCGAGCACTTCCGCCGCACGCTCCTGCTCAGCGACGGTCAGGCCAATGAAGGCCTCACCAACCTGGACGAGATCGCCACCCATGTGCGCGAGCTGGCCGCGCGCGACATCTCCACCTCCTGCTTCGGCATCGGCCTCGGCTATAACGAGCACCTGCTGGAGGCGATGGCCAACGCCGGCGGCGGCAGCTTCCACTTCCTCGAGGCGCTCAGCGCCATCCCGCTCGCCTTTGAGCGCGAGTTTGACGAGCTCATCCACACCGCCCTCAGCGGCGCCGAGCTCTCGCTCGAGCTGCCAGACGGGGTCGGGTGCACGGTCTCAGCCGGCTGGCCCTCCACCCAGGTGGGCAGCACATTCCGCACCACCATCGGCGGCCTCTATGGAGGGCGCGAGCTGCTCTTCTATTTCACCCTCCAATTCGACGGCAGCCACAAAGGCAAACAGCTGCGCATCCCGCTCACCCTGCGCGCCACCGACCCCGAAAGCAAGCCGGTCACCATCGAAAGCGCCATCACCCTCACCCTGGCTAAAGCGGATGAGGAACACAAAGCCGAAGCCGACCGCAAGCTGCTCGAACGCTTCGCGCTGGTGGATATGGCCGACCGCGCCACTGAAGCGCTCAAGATGGCGCGCGCGGGCAGGCGCCGCGAAGCCGGCGAATTCCTCGGCCAGGGCATGCAGCAGCATCACCTCAGCATGCCATCCGAGCAGATCAGCAAGTATCGCCACATTTCCGATCAGCTCAAAAACGGCATGGACGAGCGCACCTTCAAGCGCCGCCACCAGGAGGAATACGCCAACAAACGCACCCGCGCGGATGTGCAGGACTACCGCCTGCGCGAGGTCAACGGCCACATGCTGGCGGAGATCGGCGGCGATCGCGTGCTGATCGACTCCGGCATCCCGGTCAGCCTCGGCCGCAATGACGAATGGTTCTTCATGCAGCGCCTTCTCCCGCTCCTGCCCGCCTACCTGAACGTGGACATGGACACGATCAGCGGCCTGGTCGGTGAGCCGCTCGACATCATCATCGGCGCGGATATCCTCGCGCCCTGGTGCGTGCAGTTCGATCTCCCGCGCGGGCGCATCGCCTTCTCCACCCGCCCCATGCTGCGCGGCGGCCACTCCTTCCCGCTGTCCGTCCTGATGGGCGTGCCGATCGTGAACGTGGACGTGCGCGGGGCGCCGCAGCGGGCCTTCCTCGATACCGGCGCGAAGCTGTCCTACGCCGCCGCCGATCTGCTGCAGGGCCTCACGCCGGTCGGGCACGAACAGGATTTCTACCCCATGCTGGGCACGTTCGAAACGGACGTGTATCAAGTCCCGATGAGTCTGGGCGATCTCTCGTTCACGCTGCGCTGCGGCGCGCTGCCCCCGCTGCTGGAGGCGACGCTGGCGGTGGCGGGCAAGCAGGTCATCATCGGGGTCGATCTCTTCCGCCAGTTCCAGGTCGAGCTGGATATGGAGCGGAACCGCGTCACGCTCGCGCAGTGAGGGGACACCCTTCCCGCGGGCAGATAGTTACCATATTCACAATGTCTGGTGCGCTGACAGAGGGGGCAGCGCACTTTTACATCCCCATCCAGCGCGGCATTGCGCCGATCGAGCCATATAGCAACCATGCTGATATACCCGCGAATCGGGTATGATTGATGAAAGCGGATCAATCAACCGGGAGGTGGCAATCTTATGCGTTATTACCTGGATATTGATGGCACAATCATCACCAAAGACCGTCACGAGGCCGATGGGCTGTTTGAATTCCTGAGCTTTATCCTTGATACCGGCGAGGTGTTCTGGCTCACAACCCACTGCCGGGAAACGGATACCTCAGCCGCCCTTTATCACCTGAAACCGATCCTGCAAGGGAAGAATTACGCCCTGGTGAGCCGCATCAAGGGCACGCAATGGCAGACATTGAAAACAGACGCCATCAACCTGCAGCAGCCCTTCTACTGGTTTGATGATTATGTGCTGGAGGCCGAAAAACGGGTTCTGCAGCAACACAGTTGCCTTGACCGCTGGATAGCGATCGACCTCAGCCGCCACGGCAATCACATCATCAAAGCGGTCGGCAGGTCAATCCGCTTCCCATTCCCATACTGAATCCCAACACCCAATTAAAGGTTGTTTCGGAAGAATTCCACCGTGCGGGACATGGCTTCGCCAAACGCGTCGCCAAAGAAATTATGGCCGGCGCCGGGATATTCGAAATAGTCCACCGTAACGTCTGCGTCTGAAAGGGCGCTGTACAGGCTGACAGAGAGTTCGACCGGCACAGAGTCATCGGAGCTGCCATGGTGCAGCTGCACCGGGCCGCGGATGGCGTCCAGATACGCAAAAGGATCGATCAGATCCCAATAAGCGGGGTTCTCGCTCGGCAGGCCCCGTTCCGCGATCACCGGCGGCGCGAGGCGTTGCAGGAAATCTATGCGGTCAAAGTAAGTCTCGAGCATGTCCTCATAGCTGCCGATCACCCCGCCCCAAAAGACGCTGGCCTTGATCTCTTCCGACACAACCGCCATGCGCAAGCCGATCAACCCGCCATTGGAATGGCCCCACACGCCAATGCGGTCCGCGTTGATGAGCGCATCGTTCGCCATGGCGGAGAAGGCATTGAGCGAATCGACGATGTAGGTCTCAGAGAAATGCGCGCCGGTCGCCTCGCCCTCAGAGCGGCCATGCCCGCGCATGTCTGGCTTGAAGGTGACAAAACCGCTGCGGGCGAGCCCGTCCTGCGAAGCGACATAATCGCGGGTGGTGATGTAGGTGTCGGGCGGAATGTAGCCATGCAGGAAGAGGATGGCGGGGTAGCCGCCTTCTTCCATCGGCGCATCGGGGACAGTGAGCAGACCATAGATCCTGAAACCATCGGATTGGTAGGCGGCGATATAGCGCTGGTAGTTCGCGCCGGGGTCAAGCGTTTGCTCGATAATCAGATCACTGGCAGGGTATTCGCGCGCGCGCAGCGACTGAATGGCGAGCGGGTTGCCGGGGATGGGCTGCGCAGTCGGCAAGACAGGCGCCACAGTTTGCGTTGGCGCAACAGGAACAGGCCCATCGATGGCCACCTGCGCCGTGGTATCAACGCTCGGCTGCGGCAACGCTGCCCCATCGTCCACAGGCACGCACGCTGCAAGCCAAATCGAAGCGATCAGGAACAAGGTAACCCATAATAGCGGGCGCTGGTGGGATTGATGTGTAAGCATAGTCATGTTATACAATAATCCCGGACCGGATTTTATATAAGAAAGGTAAATATTCCCTGATGGTGAAAGTAATGGGGCGCGAACCGAGCAGAAACTGCGCGTGATGAGCCAGCTCAATGTGTATGCACCGAGGAAATGGCTGCATTTAATCATCAAGCAGGTTGCCAAAACCGCTATGTTATACTGGGTGCTGGTATGAGAAATGCCCGCGCGCCGGGCAACATCAGAGGGAATCCTTTCAACAACATGAAGAAGATGAAACAGATCAAGGTCACGACATCCTTGCTGCCGGGTTTGGCAAGCTGGATCCTGCCGCTGTTTGTGCTGGTATTGCTGCTGCATAGCCTGGCAGCGATATGGCCCGCGTATATAGTCCGTTGCGCATGGATTATTCTGGCAGTGTGCGGCGCATGCATATTCATGATCCAAACGCGCTCATCCGAACATCCAAAATTCTCGCGAGCGTTCTCACGCGAGATGCTGCTGACCATGTTCGCGCTTGGCGCAGCCAATTGGCTGACCTTGGTGCTCAATCATTCTGCGGGCATGGGTGCGGTGATTGCCTCGGCAGTGGTCGGTCTGGCAGGCGGGATCCTGTTCCCAAAATACGGGGCGGCGATCTACTGCGGATCTTTCGTGGGGATGAGCTCCACGGCAATCCTGCCAGACGCTTTCGCACTGCTGATATCATCATTGATCGCAGGCGGGGTGTTTGTGATGAGTGAACACACGCTGAACGGCATTGGCGGAAAGTTGGGGACGATCGCTTTCATCGGCAGCGTGACCACCGGTTTAGCATTCCAGCTGCCATTTTCTTCTTCCACTCTACCCCGCTTTGATGTCGCGTGGTATGTTGTCATTCTCTGTGTCCTGGCAGCTCTGCTGACCTGGGCGCTGGGCAACCACCTGGGGTTAGGGGCAGTGGTCGCATCCGCGCTGGTAGGGCTCGCGGGCGGGTTGATTTTGCCGCGAATATTCCCCACTCACGGTGAGCTGCTGGCTGTGGCGGTGTTTTGCGCCTCATTCACAGGCATGTCGTCCAGTGATCGCTTTTCCGCAGTGATGATGATGATCGCAGGCCTGCTGACGGGGATTATCTTTATCTTTAGTTTGTCCGTTTTTGGGGGAGCCGGGGGAAAACTGGGAATGATCGCGTTCAGTGCTTCGTTAGCGACGCTGGGGTATCAGCAGATGGCCAAACACTTTGTGGGCAGGGTCAAAAACCGCAAGATATGAACCGTCAGCGCTGCGCCCGTGATCAGAGATGCGGCAGGTCCGTGCCACATCGCATCATAACCACCAAAAGTAGAATGCTATGATGCCGGTTGGGCTTCAGCCCGCTTCTTCTGCCCCAGCAGCGATACGGCCACAAGCACTAGGAAGCTGAGCGGTATGGAAATGATGCCCGGCTGGTTGAGCGGCATGGGCGCATTGGCCGGATTGAGACCATAGCGCGCCCACATATCCGGGCTGAGCAGGATCAGGCCGACAGAAGAAACGATGCCGGTTAGGATGGAGGCGATGATGCCATTCGCGGTTGCTTTTTTCCAGAAAAGAACAACCAGCAGCGAAGGCAGGTTGGCGGAAGCAGCCACCGCGAACGCCCACCCCACCAGGAAAGAGACATTCATTTCCTTGAACATGATGCCGAGGATGATCCCGAGCACACCCACAACCACCGACACAATGCGGCCGGTGAGCACCTTGGTCTTTTCAGAGAAATCTCTTTTGATGATATTCGTCATCAAATCATGGGCAACAGCCCCGGAAGCAGCCATGATCAGACCGGACATGGTGGCCAGGACAGTGGTGAAGGCAATGCCGGAAATGATCGCGAAGAGAACTTCGCCAAAGCTGCGGGCCAGGAGCGGAGCGCTCATGTTGTTGCTTTCCGGGTTGAGCGCGCCATTGGCGATCGCGCCAACGCCCAGGTACATGGTGAGGACATAGAAAAGGCCTATCCCGGCGATGGCCACAATGGTGGATTTGCGCGCCGCATCCACATCCGGTACGGTGTAGTAGCGGATCAGGATGTGCGGCAGAGCGGCTGTGCCGAGAAAAAGGGTCGCAAGCAATGAAATGAAGTTCAGGCGGTTCAAGAGCGTTGCAGTCTGTGATTCTCCTGGCCTGGGTTCGAGTGGGAACATCAGGCCGGGGCGCATGAAGATGGAACCTTCGATCGCTTGCTGATAGTGGATGGTGACCTGCTCACCGCTTTCTGTCTGGAAGGAGGCACTTCCCGGCCTGTTGAGGACCGTTTCTTCATCTGAGAGGACACTGAGGATCTTCCATGGGCCAAGTGAACCGGTGGATTGTCCGAATTCCTGCGGAAGTTGAGCGATACCGCCAACCAGGCGCATATGGCTGAAGATCTCCTCTGGGATGCCGTTTACAACGGTGTTTCTGGACGCGCTGATGACTCGTGACTGGGTTTCCTCCAGCAAATAACCGCCGTCTCCATCGGGAAGCAACTGCCACCAATCCTGAATCCGTAAGTAGTCGCGCCCATCGAGGGATTCAAAGTTAAGCATTCCCGCTTGAAAGTCACTATCCTGAAATTGTACAGGATGTCCTTTGATGCGGACGATGTAATCGCCATCATCTGTTGCGCCAAAGTCTACCAGGCGTGAAAGGAGAAAGAATACCCGATCTTCCTGACCCGTATTGGGATTGATGACAGCATAGCGGTCCTGAACGGACACGCCCAACAGATCGACCCGCGGTGTTTCTCCGTCCCATTCAACGGCAACCTGTTGATAATCATAGTTCTCCAAACCGCTGATATTGACGGGCACAGGATGGGCGTCGGTTTGCAGACCCCTGGCTAACACCGCAACAGTGAGAACGGCGGCAAAGGTAAGCAGAAGACCGCCATTGAAAAATTGGACGTAGGTAGTGGAGGTCATGCCGCCGCTGGTGACTATCAGGATGACAACCGCGCCGACGATGATGACACCCCAGGCATGGGGAATGCCGAGCAGCGGCTCCATAAGCACACCCGCGCCAACCATTTGGGGAACAATATAGAAGAGGGAGACGACCAGAATGGAAAGACCTGCCGCGAGCTGGATGCCGGGTCTCTTAAAGCTCTCGTTGAGGGCATCGGAGAAGGTAAACGTACCGCGGCGTTTCATCGGCTCGGCAATGACAAAGAGCGCGATGATCCAGCCAGCCAGAAAGCCGATCGAGTAGAGGAAGCCATCGTAGCCGAAGAAAGCGATCAGCCCACAGATGCCGAGAAAACTGGCGACTGAGAGATAGCTGCCCGCAAAGGCGATGCCATTGACGCCCCAATTGATGGAGCTATTGGCGACGAAATAGCCCCCCGCGCCTTTGGATCTTTTACCGCTCCTGAACGAAATAGCCAGAATGAGAATGACGAAAATGATAAAAACGACGATGGCCATATTAATTCCCCTTTTCCTTTGATGTATTTTTGTTGTGTGCAGTCTTTTGTTCCAAATCTTTAGGAACCAGCCTGCTAAGCAGGTAATTGTAGACCAACGCAAAGAAAATCGCGATCAGAATCAAACCCAAACCATAGGTGATCGCCAGGTTCTGGCCAAACAAAAATGGAAGACCCATCCAGTCGGGTTGGGAAACGGCCAGGAAAATGAAACCCGCATAGACGAGAGCATAGAGAATGGTCATGCGGATACCGATCTTAATTTTTCTCAACTCGTACGTTTCGTAGTCGGCAGGCAATTGTCTGGACATGCGATCTCCTCCTTGAGCAAGGTCGGCTAATAAATTATCCGACAATAATATCACGGAAAATGAGCCAGATTATGCTGGAATGTAAATAAATACTTGATAAACGGAAAAGCGTAAATTGATCGGGTAAATCCGCAATCTGATTAGGGATAATTGATCAGATCAATTAATCATCAGGCAACAACTTCAACGACAGTGCCACCGGGCATAGAGACAGTGATATCACCAATGTCATAAGGAATGTAGGGCTCTGACCAGCGGAAGATCCATTTCGCATCTTTCGGACTGACATTGACACAACCGCGCGAGCGCGGGACACCAAAATCGTTATGCCAGAAGGTGGAGTGGATGGCTTCGCCTCCGCCTGAAAAGAGAATCGTATAAGCGATGCCGGGCAGATCCCAACCGTATCCGCTCACCCCACCGCTCATGTGGTGCGAGATAAGTTTGCGCCAGGTACGGTGTCCGCCCAGCGGTGTAGCGTAATCATCGATTTCCTCGCCGAAAGCGTCAAAGCGCTGACCGGTGGAAACGCGGCAAAAATAGACCTCGCGCCCATCCTCAAGACATGATAGCGTCTGGTAGGAAATGCTGACACGGATGCGTTTGTTTTCCGCTTCGGGATGGATAGGTGAGAGTTCCTCGTCTGTCAGAGGCCGGAAGGCATCCGCGCTAACCCAAAATTCGTCGCCGTAGCCCCATTGCTGGACAGCGTGGTAGAAGATGCGCCCATCAGCATCAACCGCAATATCATCAATCCAGAAGATCTGGCTGTAGTAGAAACGCGGGGCGGGATTATCGCGCAGCCAGGGCGCGCGGGCGGGCGGGTTGGCAACTGTAACCGGGACATAAGGCACTGTCACCTCTGCCCACATACCACGGCCGCGCGCGGTATCGGGCAACGTGGTAAGAGGTTGATTGGGTTGATAGCGCACAGGTTGGATGCGCGGTGAATAGACATAGCCAGCTTCGGTTTCAACCCAGCGGCGGTTCGGTGTGCTGCCGTCTCCCACCACCTCACGCAGCCAGGGGAAGATATTATCTTCATAATGCGCACTGAGAATGGAGCTATTGGCAGATGGCCGCTGGAAGATATTGACCTTGCCTTCACATACGCGCCCATAGAGCTGATCCTCCTGCCACTGGTCCGGTAAGAGGTGATTGATCGGCTGATCCTGAAGACGGCGGTCGATGGGCTGGTTCTGCCCTGCAAGCCAAACAGAACCGAGCCCAAGCAGGCTGTTTTTGAGGAAATCCCTTCTGGAGAGCTGATTCTTTTTACCAGACATAGCCAATGTATAAGAGAAATAAGGTTTAATGTCAAGTAAAAAAACGAAATTTAAATGAAAGTCTAATATTTTGAGAATCAGTATACAGGAAGACAGTGTGGAATGAATGCAAGCTTAAGAGAGTAGGGAGTATAAAAATAATTTTATGCTAACCCTAAACCATTTTCAAACCCTGCCATTTCAGAATATAACGATAACGACAACAATTACACTATCCAAAATCAATCAAAGGCGCAGATCGATCAGAATAACTTGAAGTTGATAGTGAATGAAATTAACCAAAAAGCAATAATCTCATTCAGTCAATTTTCGCCACGCCTTTGATTAACCTCAAAGCCACATGGTGTCTAATTGAAAATAAATGTATCCATAGCCTTGCTCATCGTTGATGCCACCTCAAACACATCATCCTCCCAATATTTTGCGCTAACAAGTTCGCAAGACCAGTACCTATCATAGCCGGTGGCTTTTACGGCATCCACCCAATCACCGATCGGGATATCCCCCTCTCCAGGATAATATCCTCTCAATATTGTTTCATCCCACTCCGTATCCCTTGGCTGTCTTTTTCCATCGCAAAAGTGAATATTATAGATCCTGGATTTTTCTAATTTCGCAACTTCGTCCGGGGTTGTTTCGCCACCCGCCCAAAGATGCCAGAAATCCACGACCATACCCACATTCTCTTCAGCGGCAATATCGACCATTTCAAGACATTTCGATAGAGAATGAATCGGAGACCAAGCGACGGGTTCCATTTGGAAATTTACCCCATATTTTTTCCCGATTGCCCCGATTTTTCCGACATTACGACCTGTGATCCGCACAATTTCATCCCACGGTCTGCCTTCCAAGGCAAGGAGCGGAACAAGTTGGATGGTTGGGCAGTTTATCTCTTGCGCTACTTTAGACAAGTAATCTGTTTCTTTTAGGATCTCATCCAACTTAACCGCATCATCAGTCTCGACATGCGCGATATCGTTGATGCAAACAGGCGCAACGCTATAATGGTCCAATATTTTTTTCAGATCGGCTGTTGTGTTCCCCTGCTCCAGATAACTATATAACTTAGAAGCAACAATCTCGATGGCGGCAAAACCGCATTCATGGGCAACGCGAATATCTGTCGCCAAATTGCTTTTATAGATGGTTTTTCCGTGAATCGCTTTTTTATTCATAGCACTTCTCCTTTACTTATCCGGCCAAAGCACTGCGTTTGGTTCTTCAACCCACAAATGTTCCTTTTCAAATGTTGGCTTGATATATGGGTTTCCCTTCAGGTGGCGTATCACCCATAGAAAATACATGGCATATCCGGGGGCTGCAACCTGTGGATGATCCAGGTTTGGAAGGATCTTGACGGTATCGTTATGTTCGATCAGCACTGCCTCATCGCCCAACTTTAGCAATCCAAACCCATTTTCGGGATGCAGTTTGTAATAATATATTTCTGGCTGTTCATGGTGATGTGAAGGGAATCCTGCCCATTTACCGGGATATTGCACATCTTCTCCCAACATGAAATTCGAATCCGTCGTTATGGACACATCCATGATGGTTTTAACGATTCTTGTTCCAGCCTCATTCATAAAACCCTTACCACGAATTTCGATCCTACAATCCTTGTCTGTGTAAAGCTTAGATTCGAATTGCTTTTCGTTATCTGTTTTCATGATTGCCAGTTCAGAGTCTTGTGAGATGCCGGTAATTTTGACGGCAGTATTGCTGGAAACGTTCAGCGTCCAGGGATTATCATCAACAAAAGATCCTCGCTTAATGACTGTTTTTCTGTCATCCCATTCAAGTTCAACTTCACCGTAAAGGAGCAATATTGCTTTTTCTTTTTCTGAGTTGTCAGAATATTCAGTACCACTGGATAGTTTCAAGATACCAAAATCCATCATGATATCCTGATCTTTTCCGTCCATTTCCGTGATGCTGTTATACCCCTGCTTAAAACCATTCTTGTTTTTTATGATCATTCTTTCTTATCCATTCTTTAAAGCCCTGTTTTTTCAGCAATAAACTTTCTCGCCTTGATGGCATATTCCAATGGATCCGCTTTCGCGGGATCCTGTTCTGCTTCCACAACGATCCACCCTTCATAGTTGCTCTTATTTAAGATATTGAAAATGCCATCCCAGTCGACCATATCTCCATCTCCTGGCACTGTGAAAAGCCCTTCTTTTACACCCTTCAAAAAGCTCCAGTCCTGGTCTTTAAGCTGATTGTAAACAGCACTTCGCAAGTCTTTGAAATGAATATGAAAGACTCTATCCAAATATTTTTCAAGCAATTTGACAGGATCACCGCCAGCCAGTGTCGAGTGGCCCGTATCGAACACAATCCCCACCAAATCCGGATCGGTCATTGCTAATAATCTTTCAGTTTCTTCCGTGGATTGCACGCCTGTACCAATATGATAGTGAAAAGCCGCTTTCATCCCCTTTTGTTTTGCGATCTTTCCAATCTCATTCAGGCCTTTTGCCAACTTTTCAAACTGCTGATCTGAAAGGATAGGCGCTTGACTCAGCGGGATACTTTCATTTCCATGAATGGTAACCCCGCATTCCCCAATGCCGACGACCCTTGCGCCTAAATAGTAAGTAAAATCAGCATGTTGTTTGAATAGATCCAGGGTATAGTCGATCGGCTTCTCGCTGGTAAAAAAGCTGCTGAACCAACCATTACAGATCTGCAAACCGCGTAAATCCAATGCTTTTTTTAATACTTCTTTATCCTTTGGATACTTCGTTCCAATTTCACTGCCTTTATATCCTGCCAGTGCCATTTCACTTATACATTGCTGGAATGTCAGCTCTCCTCCCAGTGAAGGCAAATCATCGTTTGTCCAATTAATCGGTGCGCACCCCAGTTTAACTTTTTTACTATCTAACATGATGTATTATTCTCCTTTATTCTTATCTAGTATGGTTTTGCTTGACTAACAACTTCATTCAGTGATTTAGCCGCATTTGAAACTCGTTCGTCCTTTGCAACTTGCGCTGTTCCCACCCGCCAAAAACTTTCATAACCATCTGTCATTGTCCCCGGCAATACTTTAATTTCAATCAATGTGGACACTTCATCTTTTTTCGATTGGTCAATCGCTATCTTCAAGTCAGCCAAGTTTTCAACTTTATAAACCTTGGCACCATAACCTTTTGCGATACTTGAATAATCCACTGGGGCGTATTGCCCTGTTAGTCCACCAGTTTTGGCTTCACGATGTCTGAACACAGTCCCGAAAGTGTCTATGCCCTGGGATCTTTGTAAATTATGAATACATTGATGCCCATGGTTATCAAAAAGTAAAACATTGATCTTTCTACCCTCCTGTATGCTTGTATAAAGTTCAGCATGAGACATCAGGAATCCACCATCACCAACGAATGCATATACCTCTTTTTCCGGTTCCGCAATTTTGACTCCCAGAGCTCCAGGCACCTCATAACCCATACAAGAGAATCCATATTCCAAATGATATGTTCCCCGGTCTTTCGTCTGCCAAACTCTTTCTAAATCAGAAGGCAAGCTACCTGATGCAGAAACGATAATATCGTCATCTTTCAAAAGTTTATTCAATTCGATTAAGACTCTGGTCTGTGATAAACCCTCCTCGATTTCAATTTTCCCGAGTTCCTTCATCACTTCTGTCCATTCATCTTTTGCTTTCCGGATCTCATCACCATAACCAGAAACATATTGTGCATTGGTTAAATCTTCAGTTAGTTTTCTAAGTGCCAGTTTTGCATCTGCCACCATGGCGATACCATTCATCTTATACGCATCCATCGGCGCAACATTGATCGATAAAATATCCACATCATGGTGCTTAAATGCTGTTTTTGAGGAAGTGACAAAGTCATTTAATCTGGTTCCGACAGCGATAATCAAATCACAATCTTTTGCGATGATGTTTGCTGAATAGGTTCCGCAAACACCCCCCGCGCCCAGATTCAAATGGTGGTCAAACGGAATAATCCCTTTTCCAGCTTGTGTTTCAGCGAACGGGATATTGAACTTTTCAGCAAACGCAACAAGCTCTTTTTCCGCATTGCTATACCTTACACCACCACCACAAATAAGCATTGGTTTCTTTTTATGTTTGATGATGTCAACTGCTCTTTGGGCCGCCTGATCCGAAATCGGGCGTCTGTCAATATGCCATACCCGCTTCTCCATGAATTCTTCTGGATAATCATACGCCTCGCCTTGGACGTCTTGCGGAAGGCAAATGGTGACAGCGCCCGTTTCCGCAGGATTTGTCAACACACGAAACGCATTAATCATCGCTGTCATTAGCTGCTCAGGTCTGGAAACCCGATCCCAATACTTGCTTAATGGTTTGAAAGCGTCATTTGCCGTAACGTTATAATCCAGGGGGTATTCAACCTGCTGCAACACCGGATCTGGTTGTCTATCCGCATAGGAATCTGAGGGCAGAAACAGGACCGGTATGCGATTCACCGTCGCTGTACCTGCCGCCGTGATCATATTAAGGGATCCAGGTCCAATGGACGCTGTGCAGGCAAAAATTTCCTGCCTGTCTTTTTGCTTTGCAAATGCAATTGCGGTATGAGCAATTTCCTGTTCATTTTTGCCTTGATAAAAAATCATTTCATTCTTGTATTGTTCTAATGCCTGTCCTAACCCAACCACATTGCCATGCCCAAAGATACCCATGACTCCTTTAACAAACTTTTTTTCGACGCCGTCCACTTCGACATATTGATTATTCAAGAATTCAATGATTGCCTGGGTCACTGTTAGCTTTTTTACTTTCATGTTTTCCTCTTTCTTCAGACATTCCTTTCAGGAATATGATTTTTCGATAGCTGAAAATTAACGATTTTGTTTTATTTTTTAACAGTAATCGACCCAAATACTTCCACTGTCAGCAGACTCAACGCATTTCTCTAAAAATCTAACGCCATTGATTCCGGCATCGATGCCAGGATACCAAAGGTTTTCGGCTAAAGAATCATCGCCAACAATTTTGGCGTGCATTGCAAGTCCAAAACGATGGTATAGATTTGCCCATGATTCAAATAGCCCCTCAGCATGCCCTGCGCCAATCCGATTTGAAGCTACCGCTGGATCCTCATTATAGAGATAACCCATACCGCGATCGAGTAATTGAGCCGGTTCTCCTTGAATTTCGTATTTAAGCTGATTTGGATGCTCATCCCACCACTCAATGCTTGCTTTTGAGCCGATGATGCGAATTTTCTGTTGGTGAATAGAGCCAGCATTAACCGCGCTGCACCACAATGTTCCGACAGCGTTGTTGGTAAAGTTCATTAAGACCGTGGCGTTATCTTCAAGGGGTGCTCTACTTGCCACAAAACTCTGGCGCGAGCAGAGAAGGTTTTTTATCTCTAAATTAGGAATCATCGTTTCAGCCAAGTACAATGCATGTGTTCCAATATCCCCCAAGACATAGGTAGAACCGGATACCTCCGGAGTGACACGCCATTTTGTGCCAGGATCATCCTTTTCTACTTCATCAGAGTGGAAACCATGCGCAAATTGCGTGTTAATAATTCTAATTTCACCTAACTCCCCATTTTCTATCATATTTCGTGCTTGATGCACCATTGGATACCCGGTATAGCCGTAGGTCACACAAATAACTAGGTTCTTTTGTTCGGCAATGGTCTTTAGCTCTTCCGCTTCGCTTGATCTAAAGCAAAGCGGTTTTTCACAGATAATATGTAAACCTGCCAACAAAGCCGCTTTTGCCATTTCATAGTGAAATTTATTTGGTGTGGCAATTGAAACTGCCTGGATTCCATCATCACGTTTTGATTCTTCTTCTAGCAATTCCTTATAATCCGCATAGCACCGATCGGGGTCAAGGCCCAGGTTCTTACCAAATTCTTTTCCGTGGTGTGGGTTCATATCGAAAGCGCCTGCAACTAACTGAAACAGCCCATCCCTTAGAGCGGATGCCCGATGAATAGAACCGATTTGACTTCCGCGCCCACCCCCAATCATTGCCCATCGGATCGGTTGCTGAAACCTTTGTTCTTCGTTAAACATACCCAGCTCTCCTTATTAATGCAGATTTGATTGAACTAATATCCTAGTGTTTTCAAATGTTCCACGCTTTTGTTGATGCACTGACGCACATCAGTTGTATCGTTTGGATGCCTGTCTTGCTCTAAGGTTATCCAGCCATGGTAATCAATGCTATTCAATGCATCTTTGATGGAGGTGTAATCTAAAGTACCTTCACCAATGGGGCACATGAGCTTTCTAAAACAAGCTTCATAGAAACCAATGGGTTGATCGATAACTGCATCAAAAACTGTTTGATCGATATCTTTAAAATGCACATACTCAATTCGGGAAGCATATTTTTTGATGCCTTGCGCTGGATCTATTCCCGCATAGTATGCATGGCCAGTATCAAAACATAAGCCAGCGTAATCTTCAGATATATCACTTAGGATGCTGTCGATTTCATCCATATAATCAATATAACCACCAGCATGATGATGGATCACTGAACGAACACCGTATCCATCCAACGAAATTTTTGCAATCTCTTTGATATGAGCGATCATTTGATGCCACAGGGTCGTTGAAAGCATTGGTGCTTTCGCGGACCGGGCTTGTTTGTCTCTCTCCGGTTTGACTGCATCAATGATCACATAATAAGGAGATGGCTGCTTTTGTTTTTCCAAAGGTGCAGCAATTGGAATTGAAGATAGAATCCCGCAAATAGCATGCGTCTTCTGAACGATATGGTCGAATGACTCTTCTGAAACCAAATCATCATATAATGTTCCCGCAACGATCTGCAGGTTACGTTTTGATAATTCATCAGTCAAAAGACCGGGTTCAGTCGGAAGGTAGCCATAAGGGCCTAATTCTAAGGCATCGAATCCAATATTGCTGATCTCATCCAGAACCAAACCCCATGGCGTATTAGCAGGATTTTTCGCATCTTCAATACCCCACGAACCCGGGCAACTGCTCAATTTACAAAACAAATGTAGGACCTCCTATTACTCAATAGAATGCCAGTATGGAAAAGTTACTAGTTAACTAATTTCCGAAATGAGGACTGGCCGGTTTTCTTTCAATGATTTTTTAGCAGCAATTCCCATTAATATTGGAACAAGCCCATCTTTTCCTACAACAGGTGTTTCCTGACCTGTTTCCATCGCTTTGAAGAATTGGACAAGCTCTTCATTGAAAGATTCCTGGTATCTTTCTAAAAAGAAATACAATGGCTTATCACTCATGACGGCATCTTTGGTGAACAAAGCTGTTTGTGTCGGGGTGTTGTTCTCACACTTAACCATTCCCTTGCTGCCAAAAACCTCTATACGCTGGTCATACCCATAAGCGGCCTGCCTTGAATTATCAATAACAGCCATCGCGCCATTTTCAAAAGTGATCGTGATGATGGCAGTATCTATATCGTCATATTGCACAATATCCTTGTTAATGAGCGCATCACCAACAGCAAAAACCTGCACCGGTTCGCTTCCAGCCAAAAATCTTGCCATATCAAAGTCGTGAATGGTCATATCGACAAAAATCCCGCCAGAAGATTTCACATAGCTAAGCGGTGGCGCTTGAGGGTCTCTTGAAGTGATTTTAATAATATGAACCTTACCAATATCACCATCAATAATGGCTCTTTTTGCCTTAGCAAAGTTAGGGTCAAACCTTCTATTAAATCCCACCTGAAAAGATACACCAGCTTTTTTGACTTCTGCCAAAACTTCCTCAACACGTTTGATATCAAAATCGATTGGTTTTTCACAGAAGATATCTTTACCAGCCTTTGCCGCAGCAATGGCTACCTGTGCGTGTGTATCAGTTGGGGAGCACACAAAAACGGTGTCGATTTCCGGGTTATTGATGATTGCATTGAAATCACTCGTGTAATTTTCAACGCCGTATTCCTGAAATACATCTTTCATCTGATCGGCATAAGAATCTGCGACAGCTATCACTTGCGCATCTTTCAATCTATTAACCTGATTGAAATGAATTCTTCCGATTCTTCCAAAGCCCACAATACCAACTTTTCTCATTTGATTTGTCTCCTTATTCGTCGAATCATTAAGCCTTTTTGGCGTTCTTTCTCATATCAAGTACAACCGCACCTACTATGATCATGCCTTGAACGATTTGCTGCCAATAAGGATCAATACCCAATAGTGTGAACCCGTTAGTGAGCACGCTAAGAATAAGCGTCCCTACAACCGCTCCCCATATAGTTCCAATTCCACCTGAATGGCTTGTTCCGCCAATTGTGGTAGCTGCAATTACGGTAAGTTCGTACCCTGAGGCAGCACCGGGGTGAACACTCGCTACACGACCCGTGAATAGAATGGATGCGATGGCAGCAGTTATCCCGCCGTAGATATAGATGAGTAAGATATTTCTTTTAACTTTGATCCCGGATACCTCGGCAGCCAGAATATTACCGCCGATCGCATAAACACTTTTGCCAAACCTTGTGTACCCCAATAAAACAGCAGTAATAACGATCATGATCGCATAAACAATAACAGGGACAGGTATAACCCCGAACACATTCGAACCAAAGAACAACATACCTTCTGACAACTTACTCACAGGTTGACCTTTGGTATATAGAAACACAGCACCTCTTGCTATAGTCATCATACCCAGCGTGGATATAAATGCGGGGATACCTGTATAAGCAATCAAGGCGCCGCTTATCAGACCACACAGCGCACCAACAGCTAATGCCGCAAAAATCGCGATAGCTATCGGCTGCGGTCCCAGGTTTTCAAAAACCTTGATACTCGCTGCTTCTGTCTGGGAAAGACTGGCCGCAACAACACCAGCCAGAGCCAGAACAGAGCCGACAGAAAGATCGATGCCTTTCGATATAATGACGAGTGTCATACCAAGCGCCATGATCCCAACAATCGCGCTTTGATTGAGGATATTCAGAATGTTTTTTCCCGATGGAAATGATTCGGGTTTTAGAATGGTCATCAAGATAACCATTCCAACAAAAATGAATGCGATTCCATATTTTGATAATATTTGTGAGAATATTTTCGATTTTTCCGAATTATTTGAAGCCATTTTTCTCTCCTTAGTTCAATCTTGTTGTTGCATATTTCATTACGGTTTCCTGCGTCAGATTATTGGTATTGTCCAAGACTCCAGTTAATCTGCCTTCATTTAACACAACAACCCTATCACTCATACCAAGAATTTCAGGTAGTTCTGAGGAAACCATCACAATACTTTTCCCCGTTCCGGCAAGTTCCGTTATGAGTCTGTGAATCTCAGCTTTTGTGCCAACGTCGATACCTCTAGTTGGCTCATCCAAGAATAATATCTCCGGCTCGGTCATGAGCCATCTCCCAACCAACACCTTTTGCTGATTCCCTCCAGAGAGATTCATCACAATTTGTTCGTGGCTTGGGGTCTTGATCTGAATGGCTTTTATATACTCCAAACACTTTTTCAGAACCAATTTATTATTTAATAATCCCGTTTTGTTTATCAGATGATGAAGATCAGCAACTATTAGATTCACCTTGACAGACAACACCGGGAAAATCCCATTTAACCTTCTATCTTCTGTTAAAAACGCCATGCCATTTTTAATCGCGTCGACTGGTGATTTAATCTGCACTTCATTTCCATCAATAAAAACTTTTCCAGTTGTCTTTTTTCTGATACCAAAGATTGTTTCTATGAGCTCTGTCCTGCCTGCGCCAATCAGGCCCGCTATGCCTAGAATTTCTCCTTTTCGGACATCAAATGAGATATCCTGAAATTTTCTACCACTGCTGAGCCCTTCGACCTTCATCTTTACATCGCCGATCTCACATTTTATTTTTGGGAATAACTCACTCACTTCACGGCCAACCATCAACTCGATCACCTTATTGATTTTGATCTTATCTGTATCTTCGGAAGCAATATATTCACCATCCCGGAGAACAACGATGCGATCAGTAATGGTAAAAATTTCATCGAGCTTATGAGAAATATAGATTACCGATCTGCCTTCCTTCTTTATTCTCCTCATAATTGAGAATAACTCGGCAATCTCATTGCCACTTATAGCCGAAGTGGGTTCGTCCATGATAATCAATTTCGCTTGATAGGATATTGCTTTTGCGATCTCAACCATTTGCTGTTTGGCAACCGTCAAATCTTTTACCAGCATCTTAGGATCTTCGTCCATACCGATACTGGATAAAAGCTCCTTTGTCATTTGATACATCTTCTTATGGTCGATCAGGCCAACCTTATTCCTTGGTTCGCGTCCAACCCAAATATTTTCCATAATGGGCCGATGTTCAATTGGACTTAACTCTTGCTGAATCATAGATATTCCCATATTCAAAGCGTCAATGGTGGAGTATCTACCTTGTTGAACACCATCAAAAATTATTTCTCCCGACGTCGGTTGATGGAACCCAAGAATACACTTCATCAGCGTTGACTTACCAGCACCATTTTCACCAACAAGGCCAAGGACCTCCCCTTTTTTGACATTTAAGTGGACACCCTTGAGGGCTTGAACGCCAGGGAATGTTTTGACTATGTTTGTTGCTTCGAGGATATATTCTGTTTCTGTCATTTAATTTCACCTCTTCCAAAGTCGTTGGACTTGCTAAGCAAATCAACTTGTTGTGGCAGCCATGTAATTTTCGTTTACATGGCTGCCTTTGAAAACTTTACATATATTCGTCAGACCGTAAACCTAAGGGTCTGAGAAAAAAATTAATTGTTTGCTGCGTCTTCAGCGGTGATCAGCACGAAAGGAATCCATACAGGATTTTCTCCAACGGTGCCGGTTAATAGATCATAAGCAACCTGCACACCGCCAGCGCCTTGACCAGCCAGGTCTTGTTTCACTGAACCGACCATCTTTCCTTCGAGGATTGCTGCCTTGGCATCCGGAGTGAAGTCGACACCAAGAACGATAACATCGGTTCTGCCTTCTCTCTGAAGCACTTCAACTGCACCCAGGGCCATTTCGTCGTTATTGCCAACAATGGCTTTGATTTCATCGCCATATGCTGTCAGCCAGTTTTCTGTGATGGAAACACCCTGGTCACGCTGCCAGTTACCGACCTGCGTGTCAACAATCTCGATATTGGGGAAATTCGCTTGAACGGTGGTTACGAACCCTTCGGTTCGCTTGATCGCTGCTTCATTATCCAGTTTGCCTTGAAGAATGAATACTTTACCACCCTCATCACCCATGAGTTCACCGAGGTACTCTGCCTGTTTTTGCCCAGCAACAAGTTCTTCTGAGCCAACATAGTAGGTTCCTTCTGCCGGTGCATCCTCACCGAATGGGTTTCTATTGACGAACACGACAGGAATTCCAGCTTCATTACCTGCGGCAATGATCGGATCCATCGCGTCTGTGCTGACAGGAACTACGATTAAAACGTCAACTTTTTCGGTGATGAACGCTTGCACAAGATCCTGTTGTTTGATAACGTCTTCCTGTGCATCAGCTTCTCGGAATTCAATGCCAAGTTCTTCCGCTTTTGCTTTGGCGCCGTCTTTGATGAAGACTTGCCCGGTATCATTGAAATTGGCACTGACGAATCCGACCACAAACTTTTCATCTTCGACAGGTGCTGCTTCTTCAGCAGGTGCTGCTTCCTCAGCTGGTGCTTCCGCAGGTGCAGCAGCGGGCGCGCAACCGATCAGCATGGCGGTGATTAAAAACATCGCCATTAACAACGTAATCGTTTTTTTCATTTCTTTCTCCTTGTCTAATTTTGGGATTTATTTCCCATTTTATATGGTTGAACTACTTAAAACAGTTGCGAACTATCATCTAATCAATAAAATACCTCCTTTCGTATCATAGTAACGCTTATTGAGCAATGCAGGCAATATAGATATTGCCGATTGGGTAATAGACGATTTCCTGAAGTTTTTTTCATTATATTGATCACTTATTCCATCTGATTTCTATTCCTAAAGGAACTCTCAAATTTATCCTTATAAAAATTATTAAAGTTCAGTGAAGGCGTTTCGCGCTTTTTCAGCGATATCCTCAGCAACCAGCCCATTGTCTTTCATGTGAAAATCATAGTTTCCAATTTTTCTGAACCGATCTCCCAAACCACACATAATTTGATTTGGTGCATTATTAAAACCAGCCTTATATTCTGCCACCGCAGAGCCAAGCCCCCCGATGATGGTGTGTTCCTCAACCGTAACAATGAGTTTGTTTTGGGCGAAAACACTATCCAGCATTTTGACATCAATAGGTTTAACAGTATGCATATCAATAACACGCGCAGATATGCCGTTCTTCTCAAGAATTTCTGCGGCGTGAATACCTTCCCACAAAACAGATCCTGTAGCGATGATCGCAATATCAATTCCTGGACGGTACTCAATAGCTTTGCCGATTTCAAAATCAAAATCTTCTGGATAAATCAGTGGAAACCCTGGCGCTCCGGTCAAACGAATATGCACAGGACCTTCGTGATCTGCAACAGCAAATACGGTTTTATAGATCTGATGCGGGTCTGAGGGACAGATAACAGTAAAATTTGGGATTGCGCGCATGAGCGCCATGTCATCCATAGCAAAATGCGTGTTCCCCAGTGGCCCAAACCTGCAGCCAGCCTCAATCCCGACAACCCTCGCATTAAGATTCATGTAGCCGAGCATATTCTGAATTTGTTCAGCGCAGCGCATGGGAGCAAACGCAGCGATGGAAACAGCAAACGGCATCAAACCTTCTTTTGCAAGACCGGCAGTAAATCCGATCATATTCTGCTCGGCGATACCGACGTTGAACAAACGATCCGAAAATTCATTTTCGAAATTGACCAAACGAGCGGTTGTCGTAAGGTCAGGACTGACAACAACAACGTCATTTCTCTCCTTTGCTAAAAGGATTAATGACTCGCCTAAAGCGCTACGGTGTCCAAGCTTTGACCATTCTTTTAATAATTCGACAGATATGCTGCTCATTGTGCCTTTCTTATTGCTTCTGCCTTGTCCAAGTCCTGAATCGCTTGTTCATACTGTTCCTGGTTGATGGGAGCAGCATGAAACGCAAGGTTATTTTCCATGAAGGAAATACCTTTTCCCTTGGTGGTTTTCACCAGCAACGCATGCGGTTTTCCTCGCTCAGAGTTATTTATTTCCATGAGCGTTTTCAGCACTTGCTCGACATCGTTTCCATTTTCAATATAAGACACATCCCAATCAGCAGCGTTCCAAAGTGCATCCAGGTTGATCGGCATGATCTTTAATGTCGTCCCTGAAAGCTGGAAACCATTAATATCAACGATCGTGATCAAGTTATCCAATTCATATTTGGCAGCGTTTAATGCTGCTTCCCAGATTATGCCCTCGTTACATTCACCATCACCAACGACACAAAAAACCTTGTGCGATTCACCCTTATACATTGCTGCCTTTGCCATTCCGCATGCTATCGCAAAACCACTTCCCAGGCTACCAGTTGAAACTTCAATGCCATAGGGCATATTCATACTCGGGTGACCGCACAGAATGCTGTTGTTACCTTTAAATTGCGGGATCATTTCTCGCGGGATATAGCCCGCTTCAATAAGCGCCGCATAATATGCCAGGCACGCATGCCCTTTGCTCATGACGAATCGGTCCCGATCAGGCATTTCCGGATTTTTTGGATCATGATGCATGACACCAAAGAATAATGACGCGACAATTTCCACACAGGATAAAGCAGGCCCAAAATGGGCTCCCTCTTTAGCGGCAGCGTACCCCATCTCGATGCAATCCCGCCGCATGCGTTCTGTTTTGTCTCTAATCTCAGCAATCTGTTTATTCAGTTCCATAAATAATCCGTATTTGGCTTAGAAGTCTCTAATCAAAGTCAGCCGCTTTTCTGATTGACATTCACAGTCTCAATTTGATAAAGATGGCCGCTATAAATACCATCAACAAGGGTGCTTTGATACTTTGCCGCTTCGATAATTATCCTTTCATCAATTCCTGTTTGATATTTCATTTCGCACAGCATGTGGACAAGGTCCTCTGTCGCCAGATTTCCCGATGCACCAGGCGCAAAGGGACACCCGCCCAAGCCGCCCAGGGTTGTTTGCGCTGTTCTAACTCCAGCTTCGATCGCCGCAAGCGTATTAACCATGCCCATGTTGCGCGTATCGTGTATATGAATTTGAAGGATAAGATCTGGATATGTTTCGTTGATTGCCGCAATGGTTTCCCGTACCTGGGCAGGATTCGCAACACCGATCGTGTCACACAAATTCACAGTTTTAATTCCCAAATCCACAAATTGGAATAGAAAAGCAACTACCTCTTCAGGTGACTTTTTTCCCTCGAATGGGCAACCGAATGCTGTTGCCAGATCCAGGGTAATATCCATATGCGGCAGCTCACCCATGATCCTTCGAAGTTCCTCAATCGACTCTGCATGCGACCTTCTGATATTAGCGCGGTTATGGCTTTCGCTCAATGAAACCACATAAGAAATATTCAATATTCCAGTTTCCGCAGCGGTTTTTGCTCCGAATAAGTTGGGCACAAGCGCAGAAAAATCGGCCTGCGGGTATTTGTCAACGCAGACCTTCGCCAGCTCCACCGCATCGCGCATCTGCGGAATCGCTTTCGGGCTAACGAATGATGTTACTTGAATACTGCTTACGCCTGCTTGTATGATTTTTTCAATGATAGCCAGCTTGGTTTGCATGGGAATATATTCGCTCACGCTTTGAAAGCCATCACGTGGCCCAACTTCACAAATATCAACTCTTTTATTATTGTTCACGCATCGCCCCCGTTTGTTTCAATCTTGAATACCAGCCGAAAGCAACTTGCGGATTTTGCGGATGGTGCCCGCCCAACTTTTTTGATGCTTGGAAATAATCAAATAGCTGCTGTTGATATTCTTGTGCAGCGCAATGTGAAATAATTTCTTCCGCTCGCTGAAGCTCGTCCAATCCGCGGATATCCGCATATCCGTTTTCAGTAATGACAATATCGATGTCATGTTCACAGATATCCTGATGCGAAACCATCGGCACTATATTTGAAATGGCGCCGCCTTTGCTGGTAGATGGAATTAGCACTACAGACAAGCCCGCATTCTGGGCAAAATTCGCACCGCCGCCAATGCCATTTACAACTCTATTCCCGCCAATATGGCTTGAATTGACGTTGCCGTAGATATCGATTTCAATCCCGGTGTTTAGCGCTAAAACGCCCAGCCGACCAATTATTTCCGCATTATTGATCATGTCACCATTCCGGAGCACAAGTTTTTGATGAACATCTGCAATCTGTTCAAGCATCCTTCCCACGTTTTGGTTCATTGATATGCCACCGGTCGATATCGCAGATGCTTTCCCGCTTTGGAGCAATTTCAGAATGTTTTCGGAAATGCCTCCGCAAAAGAACTGGAGATCGTTGAAATCAGATGTTTGCAGCAGATCAGCCACCGTATCAGCGATATTGCCAAAGCCTAACTGTATGGGCGGGAAAAACTTATCGCCGTTTTTCGGAAATTCTGTTTTCAAAAAGCTAAACAAATTTTCCGCTGTTTTTATGGATTCAGGTGAATAGGTGGATATCTGAGGATCGACCTCGGGTAGATCGGTTTCGACGATATATTTTATTTTAGCCTTATCAAAAGGAAGAAAAGTTGAACCGATGCGATCCTTGCAACCTGTCAGTGGTATTGGCGCTGTGGCCGGCGGCGGGTTGGTCAGGTAAATGTCGTGAATGCCAAACAGAATTTCGGGTTGCGCCTTATTAATTTCAACAATGATCTCGTTTGCTGCTTCCATCAGGTAACTTATCAAACCCACAGATGTGGTCGGAATCAGTCCTTCTTCGGTAACCGCAAGCGCTTCTACGACAAGAACGTCAATCTCGCCAAAACTATCACTCCGTAACAGACGCGGCATTTTGCACATCTGCTGCTCAACATAGCGCACTTGTTGTGCATTGACCTGGGAAGAAAGCTCTTTGCTCGCACACATCGGGACTCTTCCTTTTATGATCTGTGCGGTTCCTAATAACCCGTCAAGCCAGGGAACGTTGGCGCTGGTAATCAGGTTGATCGTGAGCGCGTCTCCATTATTCTTGCGTCTCACCAGTTCTTCAGGGATAGCTTTGGGATATCCTGCCATTGCATAGCCACTCATCGCAACCGTCACGCCATCCGAAATTAATTCAGAAGCTTTAGCTGCTGAAGTCATTCGGTTTTTGAGGGATGTGCAAATCCTATCATTCATGGCGGTTTTATTTAGCAGAGGGATTTATTGTTTTGGCGTGAATCCAGCGAATAACTCTGTATCCGTTGGTTCCCGATTGGGAATCTCGCGAATCACCCAGGTATTGTTCAGGTAGTGCTTCAATATGATATTCTCGGATGCAATATTGCCGCCCCACGTTCCACAACCCAGTGAGCTTGTGAACGGCATTCCGCTTATCCAATTACCCGTATTTGTGTACGATTGAGGCTGGTTGACGACGACCCGTGTGGTGTAAGTCTGAAGAGCCAGATCCTCGATCACGGAATCATCTTTTGAAAAAATTCCGCAGGAATGGCCAGCACCTGAATATGCCTGATTTGCGTTAATAATCCTGATGGCGTCAGCAGTATCATCGTATTTATATATCGCGGTGACAAGACACATTTTTTCACCCGCGAAAGGCGTGGCTGCGCCGGTCTGGTCTTCCTCTACTAAAATCATGCTGGTTCCCTGCGGGATTGAGATTCCCGCAATCCTGGCGATATTTTCGACAGGAGAGGCGACAATATCACGGTTCAAGATCACATCTTCTGGCCAGTTGGGCCAAATTGCCTTCCGGAGCCTGGCTTTCTCCTCCGCCGTTGCCAGATAAGCGCCGACCTTTTTCAACTCCGCCAGCATATCCTCATAAACAGACGCATGGATCACCAGACTGTTATCACACGAACAACCTGCAGCCAGATCAAAAGTCTTGCTCAACCTGATCTTGTTTGCCGCTTCCGCAAGGTCAGCGGTTTTGTCGATCATAATGATGGCATTGCCCGCGCCGACACCATACGATGGTGTGCCGGAACTATAGGCTGCCAGGACCATTGGGTGGCCGCCAGTCGCCATCACCAGGTCACACTGCTTCATCAGTTCTTTTGTCTTTTCGAGTGAAGGATCTTCAATACAGATAAACAGGTCTTCCGGCGCATTGTAGTGTTTCATGATGCCGCGTAAGATGTCACAAATTTTTACAGTGGTCTTTTTCGCTCTTGGATGCGGAGAAAAAATGATCGCGTCACGCGCTTTGACGACGTTGATCGCTTGCAAGATCGGATGCATTTCGCCCTGCGTGCCCGGGACGAGCGACCCAATTACGCCGACTGGTTTTGCGATGCGGACAAGACCTTTTTCAGGGATCTCTTCAACAATGCCCACCGTTTTCTCGTGCTTGACATCGTAATAGACACCACGGCACTTGCTTTTTACCTTGAGTATTTTTGATGGAATATCACCCATACGGCACTCATTGAATGAAAATTCCGCCAACTCTGCTACCAGTTTGTCGTCGCTGACAAATTCCCAGGCTATCGCGGCCGCAAGTTCATCCACTTGAGGTTGGGTTAAAAGCTCTGCTGATTTCTGCGCTTTTCTGGCGCGCGCGATTAGTTCTGAAATATATCCTTCGACTAACTGTTCTTGATACGCCATGTTTTTTACTCCGCAGTTGTGTTTTTTATAGCGACAGGACTTTGGCCGGGACTTCCCCGGTGATGATTCTTCTGAAAAAAACTATCAGAGTCATGGGGAATGATTTGCCTTTGAAATGTTGTGTCTCCCACATCACCGCCCGATGACCATGATCGTGTGGCAAAACCCATTTTTCCGCTCCGCGCAGGAAACGCAAGGATCGAAAAAGCTGATCCTGATCTGAAATCACGCCATCTGCACTGAAATTTATGCACACGTGAACATTATATCCGATTTTTTTGAAAAGTCAACCATTCTGCCTTAAAAAGTGTTTTGGTCCTTAAATCAGAAATTATGCTTGCGAAGCGAAAGAAGTGGTGGAAGCCCGAATTTGCAAAACCCCTTTCAGGCTGACCTTCCTGGAGGGTGATGGTTCGCGCTCTTTCTGCTGCCGGTTCGAAAGCACTTCCAACATCATGCGCGCCGCTCCTTCACCCAATTCGAACTTGTATTGATGAATGGTGGTTAATGGCGGTGAGAGGTATGCCGCGATGGAGATGTTGTCAAAGCCGGTGACGGAAACATCCTGCGGAATACGCAATCCATTTTCCTTCAGATAATTGTAAACCCCGACCGCAAGGAAATCGTTGTAGCACACAATCGCGCTGGGAATCGGGTCCAGTGAAATCAGATACGCTGCCCCCTCTTTACCCCCAACCGGGTTCCCGGCTGCGACGTGATAAATGTATTGCTCATTCACCGGCAGCCCGGCAATTTTCATTTCTGCGCGAAAACCAGCCAAACGGTTTCTATTGGACTCGGTCACTCGTTTGCCGATATACGCGATACGTGTGTGCCCTAAACCTATGACATGTTTGGTGATCAGCCTGGCACCCTGTACATCATCATTGAAAATAATATACTGACATTCACCAGCACCTTCATTATTGACCATCACCATTGGAAGGTCGTAGGAATTGAGGATATGGAATTGCTCCTCTCTAAAATCCGGCGACATTAAGATAATCCCATCCACACCGCGCTGCATCATCGTCTGTACCACTTCTTTTTCACGCTGTTTCTCATTATGGGTGGAGGCAATAAACAGACTGTATCCTTCGGGATGCAGGACGCTGTCGACGCCATCCAGCACCTCACTCCAGAAGGGATCATCGATGTGCCGCAGGATAACCCCCAGGGCACGCGTACGGCTGGTTTTCAAGCCGCGCGCGGTCGCATTGGGCACATAACCCATTTGCTGTGCCAATGCCACAATCCGTTCGCGGGTGGCCTCTGCAATTGCCGGATGATTATTCAAGGCGCGTGAAACAGTCGGGTGAGAAACTCCAGCAGCTTTTGCGATATCTTTGATGGTTACATTCATGGTTTTAAGTACACACGTGTACCGTAATAGTATAGCACTTTTCTTGATATAAGTAGGATTGACAATGCCTGGCAATAGTAATTTGAAATATAGTTGGAATCTCTCGACGATTCGCGCTTGTATCAGGGTTGTTTTTTGGTTAGACACAATCAATTTCGGGCTTAGGTATATCCCCTAAGAGGAAAAATAGTTGGGAACATGGGGTATTTTTGTGAGAAAAAGCTGATATATAATCATTCCATTGTTATTGATTTTTGATACGAAAATAAATAATCTAATTTCCAGAGAGGATGCGGAAATCATTGTGGAACAATTTTTTATCGCTCAGGAGGACTTGAAATTAATTCGAGATCTACAGAATATTTATTATGTTAGAAATAATTCATCAACCAACTCGCAAGAAATATTGTTGAAATCTGACAGGCCTGTAAAATAATGAAAAATCCATGTGATAACTTCTTGAACAACAAATGGCTTGTAATTAGCTTAATCTCCTTAGTGATTCTTACAGCATTTATTACGATAGACAAATCAACAGGAAATGAATCTGACCACATTATTTACAGTGTCCGAAAAGATCTTAACACTTTCGATTATCAAAGAATCAATTTAATTACCATCAATGGTGAAAATAAAAAAATACTTTTCAAAACACCATTGCCAACCTCGAGACCTTTTCCATTTGAAGATGATGATCACTTAATTTCAAACGGAAGAACTTTACTGATCTTCAATGCAAATGATGGTCAACTCACGGTAATAGATGTTCTCAAAAATCAGGGAAAAACTATTGATCTTTCATTGATGAACCATCCTTCCTTTTACATTACAAAGGATGGAGAATATATCCTGATCAATGCAACAGATAAAGAAGGAGTTAATATTTTTCGAGTCTTTGAAGTAAAGAATGGTGAACATATTTCAACCTTTTCCCAGATAATTTTCCTCTCTTTCTTAAAAGATGACGATCATTTGCTTGTATGCAAGATCCGAAACGAGCTTGATGGGAAAGAATACTGTGAAGTAGGTAATTTGAATATTTTAACGCATGATTATTTACCCTTACTTTCTGATTTTGATGGCATGATCGCCATGAAAGGTACTAATAACAGGGAAGAAGTAGTTTATCACACCAACAATCAGGTTTGGGCTATCGATGCTGAATCGGGAAACAACACGTTTCTTTATCAGGGCACAGATAGTTACAATTATTCAGCCGTATCGAGCAATGGGGAATTGGCGTGTGCGATGGGAGATGACTGGTTATTATATCTGTTTGATCTTACAACTGGAGAAAAGGATAAAATCGATGAGAATGCGTGGTATTGTTTTTTTACAGCGGATAATAAAAATTTAATTTACCATCAATATGACCTACAATCCATCTACATGGTAGATATATTGGAAGAAAATAAAATAGAAATTGCAAACAATGTAAATTATCTAGAATTTGAATTTTCCCAAAACGGAAAATTCTTTGCCTTTGTCGAAAGAAATAATTTTGACGGAAGTGATCTAATACTTGTAGATACTGATAAGAATGAAGCTGTTTTTCTGGATAACAATGTAGGATCATTTCGGTTTACTAATGACAACAGCAAAATCATATATATAAAAATTGACGATCATTCCTCTGATCATGTGCGATCTGCGATCATGTCTATCAATTTAGATGGGTGTTATCAACCAAATGTTCTGATTAAAGGCATTGGTGTTTATGAACTTATTTGGCCGGCTTCTTACTTCTACTATCAACAACCATTATTTAACGTAGTCCGATAACGGCGTAAATTGGTGATAAGAAGAATTTTATCAAGCAGCAACATCAAACAATTGAATTAATTTGGTAAAATTTTTTTGATGCTTAATTATTTGATTCTATTCTATTCAAGCGGTGCGTGCCATCACAAAGAATGGTTCGAAAATTTCATTGGTGTTCGCCCCCATGATATGTTGGAAGGCTTTCCGCCTTATCAATTCAAGGCGATGAGATCTAGAAAAACTTCATTTCTAAGTGGTACCAAAAAAGGGATGTTGACAACTAATGTGCTATTAGAAAGAATTACTTTCTTTTCCATGGAAAGCAAATTTTCAATTTAAACTCATAGAATGATATCTGGTAGTTTCTAAAAAATCAACAATTGATTAATTACTTGACCTAATGTCCAGAGAAGACAATAAGTTGGTCATTTTTGGTGAATTTAATCGGCACCAATTTATTTGGATTAAGGTGGATACCAAACGACTTTTCCTGGTCATGCTGTTCGTTAGCGATCCGATATCCTAAAGCTATCTGATCCTGTCTTTTTACCGCTTCAATAACTGTATAGAAATTCACCGGTTGATCAATATAAAGATATTTTTGAGCGGGATATTGGCAAATATCAATACCATTGGCGCTGAGGATTTTATGAAAAACAGGCATCAATCGATGATTTTCAGAAAGTTGCGCCATCACCAGGGCGATGAAATGTGAACTAATGATGAAATCATTAATACGAGTGCATCGTGCAAGGTCACGGTTACGCGGATCCAACATCTCGGTAATAATGGTGTAATCAAGATCATTCTTTTCAGAAAGCTCCCGCAAATTGAGCAATGCAATAATTGATTGTGTATCTGCTTCTTGGATTCCCAGAGTTGGGTCTGCCAATATCACCACATGATCGAGCTTTTCCATATTTATTCGGTGAAAAGTATTCTTATCAGTTATATCTCCAGGTTCGTAAACCATGTTCAGATCGACATCCCGACAACACATACCTACTTCATCTTGGTATGTCTCGCACGCAATAACGGTCACTGATGCATTTTTTTCTAAATATTTATTAAACTCCCGTAAAATGACTGGTGCATATTTATTCCAACCTAATATCATTATGCTATCCATGATGATTTTTTCTACTAATGGGACTTTTCGAATGGCGTCTTCATAAACAGAAGAAATATTGGCGGTATTTATTTCCAGCACAATGTCGTCTTCCGCCAAAACAATCAACTGATCCCTGGCTGAAATGACTACATCGTTATCAGGATTGATGCGCACATCATCCCCATGTTCATCAATCAAACCTATCACAAGAGCAGCAGGAAAAGCAGCTATTACATCGGAAAAGGTCTTCCCGACTAGATTTTGTTCTTTAATGAAATATAATTCATCGCCTTCGAAATTCAACAGATCTGTATATACATGAGATAAACCAACCTGCCGAGAAGCTTGCGCAATCAGGCGCGCAACAATGTCTTCCGTTAAGAAACCGCAAACAATGTCGTTTTTCGTGAGTAAATCTAAAGTGGAAGATTTTTCTTGATCGTTGATCTGGGCGATGATATGGTAAGGTTCTTTTTTGCGGTTCTTATTATTCGTGATAGCCAGAATGGTTTTAAGCGTGAAATTATCATGCCCATCACACAATGTAGGCGCGATGATAATTGACTTTGCGGTATGCGGGCTGACCAACTCTAAATCAAGCGGATCGATAGTAGACCCGCTGCGACACATGATACGCATATTATGGTGATCTGGAATCTGGATATTAATCATATCTTCCATCTCAACCTTATGTTTATCAGCCAAAATGGCAATCGCCGGGCGGTGCTGGTTTAAGTTTGCTTCGATCAGTTCTTTAAGAATTCTGATAACTAAAGGAGACCAGCCGAGAATAACAGTGTGTCCATCTTCAAGAACCACAGAACGGCCTTTGCGTAATTCTGTTAATTTGTGTTCCATCTCATTGCTTATGACACCGATCAACGTGCTAAAAACAAGTATTCCTCCCATAGTGGGTAAAACCAGCATAACCAGGCGGAAAGCCCAACCACTATCCGCGCTGACATTGCCTGGATCAATGATGCGCATGAGACTGATCCAGAAAGCTTCTGCGGCAGAGATGGCTAGGTCTTCTTGCGAGATCAATCGTTCTTTGAACATCATCAGGATGATGGTGGACAGCAAGACAATGATTAACGACGCGGACGCCAGCAGCCCGATCATGGCTGGCGCGCCTTTGGACATCATGTTGTCGATATAGTAGCGGAATTTCTGCTTTAATCGCTTGTTTTGAGACATCACCCCTCCGATCTTGCAATTATCTCGTCATAACTATATTAGTTGTGAGTAATAACCAATTTTTTCAATTTCCTCTTGTTCAAGGCCAATAAATGATAAGAAATCACGACTGATAGGTTCATCCAGGTTATTCGCAGTCATCACCCGATACCGGCCAGTGAACCTGTCAAAAGAAAATTTCCATTCTGAAAGACAGCCCTTGACAGCAGCAATGAATGGTTCGATATGAAATCGATATGTTTCAGAAGCATCCCCATCAAGGTGGCCACCTTCAAGCAAACCAAGATTTAATCCAAATGTTTTTGGATTATCATAAAAAAAACCAACATTTTCGTTGCCATTTCCCAAAAAAGCTGTCACCTTTTCCTCTACACTGGGAAGAAAACGATAAGAAAACCGATTTGGAAGATTCGGCATTGGCATTCCTTGCCACCATTGCCACTCGAATTGCTGATCGCCAGATTCTGGATAGAAATCGAACCCATTGGTTAACCGATCAAGTAATACTTCAAATGGTGTATTTTCATCTACGCGTAAAATTTTCCGTAAACCAAATACTGTCAGCCCCTGTACACCGGATAAGACTATATCTTTAAAATAGATTTCTGGAAGATCTCCTTTTACATTATCATATAACGCATCTAGCCATGTCCTGTTATGAAATTCTTCGCATTGTTCGTCTAAGTCTCTAATGGTTATATATGAATTCGCCCATTCATCAGGGACATTCAGCGCATTCAATTCAATATTGACCTTAGTCAACAATGCCTCAATATTGCGTCGATTTTCATCAAAAATCCTTTGAGATCGTGATAAACAGTTAATCCATAAATATGCTTCAAATACCGCGGAAAGAAATGATGGAAGGATCATTGAAATTTCATTCTTCTTCAATGAAGGATGTTTAAGGATGTTTTTTTGGATTTTCCGAATGCTTCTGGAAATTTCAATAATCCGTGAAATCAATCCACCATCAAGGATCTCACAACCACCCAAATCTATGCCAAGCTGATGAGAAGCGCACTTTTTTAGCCATAGCGCTAATTCAAGTGACCGATATGTTTTCCTATTTGTCTCTGTTCTTTCAAAATCCCGCAAAGAAATATTGTTATTGCCAAGATAATAATTCGGATTTGGTACCTGCAATTGATAATCATTCCGCGCAGAATCTAATTCAAAAATCAATTCTGCTGTCTTAATAATTCTCTCAAGTGTTTTCTTAAATTCTTCAAAGAAATCAGGAATAGTTGTCGGTTGTAGAAAATCTTCACAAACTGTAAGCCACTTATTTAAAATATCCGCATCTGGTTCAAATAACCCCTCTTCTTGCCAATACATCGGCTCAGGAAATGTATTGCTCGCCTGTTCAATCTCTTCATTAACAACCGCGCTCAGTTGTTTTTGCAGTGCCTTGAGCGCATCAACATATTTCCTCTCTTGTGGAATGATATCCATCCAAAGACCCGCTCTAAACACCCCGGGTTCCACGTTATAAAAATCATTCCACTGGTGCATCATCTGCCCACAGGTAAGCGCGATCATCTTGGACCGAGCTGGAGCTGCCAAACGACCAGACCCAACATCAGGCAGATCAAGGTAAATGTGGGCCACCGAAGAACCCATTCCATATTTATTCCGCATCTTCGTTATAAAAGCTTTATCATGCGCGATGGCATAAAATGAGTTCAAATCAATATCATTGGTATCACACGACCGATATGTCGCGGGTCCAATGCGAAGAAAGACAATTCCTATATTATGGTAATGATTATTTCCTGCAAAATAATCAAGGAACCGTTCGGCTACATAGCGGTTGATGCCCTCGCCGGTCCCGCCCACGGTAGAAGACACAATCCATACTGTGACATCTTGATCTACTAATGCTTGCCTTTCTGCATTTTGCACCATCCTTGCTATGCTCGCGTCTAATAATCGTGATACTTGGGGATGTCGGATCAAAAAACCGCCTAAAGTTGGACTTTGATGAACTCCATCTGAAAAATTCTTATGTCCAAAATAATATTTATGCAAATCTCTAATAAGATATCTTTGGGGTTGTTCAGGAAATAGATTATCCGTTTTTACTAATCTATTCAGGAATAAATTAATTAGAGCATGACCAGATTGTGCGCATATTTCTCTATCCAAATCAACGCGATGAAAATTGTGAGGAATTCTTCCTAATTCGTCAATAACTCTTTGATTTTCACTATATACATCGATCAACAACTCCCCATCCATATTGGGAACATGACCGATCAGCCCATGACCCGCTCCGCCACATACCACTAAGAATTGCATATCATCCCTCCATGATATAAAAAATCCCCCATCAATGGGGGATTATGGTCAATATGATAAATCGGACAATGAATCCAGGAGATTGAGCATGCTATCCCGCAGGATACACCACCCAAACTCCCGATTTTCCAGCTCCAGATCAAAATCGAGCATCTTCTTTGCGGAGCCGATATCTGATTTCACGCGAATCTCCCCCTTCACATTCACTGTCGCCTGAAAGTCATCCGCATATACGGTTTGATAACGGTCATCCCGCAAGAAGCCGGATGGCAGTTTGACCATGGCGAAGCTCTCACAGATCTTATCCAGCGCTTTATCCGGGTTGCCTTTATCCATAGCGCGCATAAAAGTTTTGGCGGTTGATTCGGGAGAAGAAACAATCGCATTAACCGCAGATGAGCTGCATGCGGCCAATAACACGAGCAGAAAGATCGCGATATAACCCAATATCTTCTTGTTCATAGTTTCCTCATTCTCATTTAATCCGAAATGCTGGCAATCGCCTCCTCAATGCGCCGGTTATCAAAATCGAGCTCATCGATCGCGTCCCAGTCAAATTTATCGCCAACTCCTACTAATGGATCCCGGAACACCGACATCATGATCAACTTTGTGAATTCAAAATCTTTTTGAGAGTAATTCCCCGTAGAGAATTCTTGCAGGAAATCCGCAGCGTGATTTGCGGGGTTATTAGACCCTTGCAGGAAAGAGATATATTTCCCAAGCCTGGCTTTGTCTGAATCCTTTATTGCATTCAGGAACAAACCAGCGCCACGCCCATAGTTCTGATAATTCGCATCAATTGAAACAAGGTCGCTCTCGTCTAATCCAATTTTGTTGATTAATCGCAAATTTGGTTGTTGAATTGATGGAATAATATCTATTTCCACTTGCCGAAATTCGAAGGCGACCTCGTAGACAATATCTGGCACCAACCTAACTCCTGATATTGAATGAGGATTGATAAACAAGCCATAATATGACAATTTATTAGACAGGCTCTCAATGATCTCCGCCTGGACCTCCTCCAGCTTTGGATGAGTACATATATGTAATCCGCCATCCATCATTAGATGGGCAATCTCATTTTCGACCTCAGTAATAATTTCACTTGCTTTATCAGAAAACGCTTTTTCAGGATCTGTTTCCCATCCCTTTACTCTACCAAGTAATTTGATAGGATCTGATAATTGAACATCGTACATGAACCTGATCTTGAAATAATCATCCTTTTGCACCTGCGGCAAACAAGGCATTGGGATCTCATCGTTTATTTCGATTCTTCCCGGCATTTGATATAGATCAATAATCTTCCAACTTGTTATACCCAGTATGGATTGCTTAATAATTTGATCGCCGCCAAAATACACTTCTTCTGATTCAAAATTATCAACAGTACCACCTTCCTGCATCACCACCGCGATATTTCCCGGTGTGACACCAGTGATCGCGCGGTTTATCTTCGGAATATTTATCCTTGGTAACCGCATTTTTTTTTGCGGCACCTGCGATGGAGATGCGTGAAGCCCTAATGCTCTTGTTTTATTAAAGAATTCCAGCTTGATATTCGTCTTATATGTGGACATTTCTTTTCCTCCTCATTTATTAATTCAAATCGATTTCAATTTTTTGATGATCAGGTACCACCAGCTCAGTATTTTCCCGCCAGCGCTTTCGCTGAAATCGGTACACATCCGCTTCGTATGAGATAGGTTTTTCCCAAATTTCTGTGATCAAGTTAGCAATCAAGAAACCTGCAGAAACAAATACTAGAATAATCTCATAATCCGCAGAGAGAATAGGCCGAGAGAAAAATTGGATAACCATCATCAACCTACTTGCTATGTTGCCCAATGGCCATGAAAATAGAGTAGACAAGCTTCTGACAACCCATAAAATAATTATGAAGAACCACTTTAAAAAGATTTTCCCGATTGAGATCCCTAATGCTATTGATGAAAAATAAACTGTCAACTTTCTAAGGAAAAACAATCCGCGCGTCGAAAAAAGAAATCCACCCTTGATACCGATCTTTTCTAACAGTCGAATTTCCTGTTTGAATTCAAGAAAATATACAAGCAAAATTAATCCTGCCCAAATTCCAAAGAACACAAGCACGATCATTAAATAATTTGAAGTATAGCCGGGTACGCGGATATATAACCCAAGAATATTGAGCACTGATGGCAAATTCCACCGCATTATGAGAGTGTAAAGTCCAATAACTGGAGCAAAAAATATGATCAAAGCAATAATAAATCCCAACTGAACCATTGATTTACTCCTTATTTATGTAGAAAAAATCGAAAACAATTAATCTCAAAAGAAAGGCTGGCGTCTATTAATAATGAATCTTTTGGATACAGTGAGTTGCTTTCTCCATATGCGCCTGATAATGCGGCGCGATCCTCAACACTATCCCGAATTGAGAAAATGGTAGTAACTGCTTCATCATCATCCCGCACGCCAAGAGGTATGGCTGACATTTGGAGCCATTTCCACAATTTTCCTTCTGATAAATCGCTCATCTTAAACGCAAGTTGATACGTATGCAGTGAATCGGGATAGAAATATTTTTCAATGAGCTCGTTTGCTTTGCTAAAGACCAACGTATAAACCGGAAGAGCGCTGCCTGTTGTGAAGATATTTGGAAGAAGTTGCGTGGTTAGAAACTCGCGCGTGAAATCATTTCCCTTCGCGCGTTCTGATTGAATATATTTCTCAGCTTGGTCTATCCAATCGTCACATGTATCATAATCAGCCATTTCATAGATCGAAACAGTTTCTTTATTGATATCCTGATCTTTGTTTTTGCTTACATGAATCAGCTCTCCTTTTATATAGGCCCGTAAGCGGTCAATGCCTGTAACAATATTCTCAAGGTTAGTTCTGATATTCTGAATTCTTTTTAGAATGATCTTCTGGATATTCCGGTTATGAAAAGCTAAAAACCGAAGGCAACTTTCGGTGAGTTTCGATTCTGCTGCAAACAAATATTCCTGTTTCCTTTGATGCAGAACACCTCGAAAATAAAGATATGGAATAGCACCAACAAGTCCCACTCCAACGATTGCAACCAAGAACGCAACTAATACAGAGCTGATATAACGCCTGCGCAAGAATTCTGCCAGAATTGGAACAAGTGGTGTGATAATAAGCAATGTACCAACTACGTTTCCAAGTTTTTTCTGAAAGTGGTCCAAAACACTTTTACGTTCTTTTAGAAAGCGAATATCCGCAAACGTGATCAGTTTGATCGCTTTCTCCCCGCTAATTTGAAGCGGTTTGACCACCGTGCGTTCACGGATGATCCGCCCTGGCATCTTATTAGTGTTATCATTCCAATGTTGCAGGGCGAATAATGCAGTGCGTAAACCGATCTGGTATTTTTGTTGCTCATCAAAGGAAACCACACCAGAAAACATTTCCTTAGTGTATTGCTTGTCGATCATATGCCCGATGAATTGAATATGTCTGTCATATTGCCTGATCGCATCCTGTTCCAACACTTTTTTTGTATTAACGTTATCAATTTTGTAAATCTTAGAAAGTGATTCGATGGATTCAGCTGGTTCATCGATAACAGTTCTTAATGGCGATTTTTTATTTATTTCGATGCGAGAAAATGCCGAGGATTTTCTCTCAGTATCGAAATTTTCGCGCAGCAATCCTTGGTTAATTTCCACAAGCTTTTCACTCTCACCTCCTAAGTGCTTTTGAATTGCTTGCTTAATATGGTATTGTTCCTGGGATGAAGGGGGGTCGGAAATCAGTTTATCGGTTAAGATACGGCTCAATCTATGCAGCATATATTGCTTCATCATTTCTAAATCAACAATAACGGATGAAGCGCCAAATACCAGCCATTCCGGATTTTGTTTTTTCACATCTGGTGGTAAAGATGTGATCAGATCGGTCGCGATAAAGCCCATGATCAAATTAGCAATGGTTTCTTGATAATATTTCCAATCCTGTACACGTAACTTAACCTGATTTGTTTCAGATAAGTGGATCCGCGGCCAAAACTGCCCGCATATCTGCTCATGGGCGCGAAACTTCCCTACACAAATCAGCACGAACAATGGATGGATTGTTTCCTCCAGCTTTTTCCCGTACGCTTTCATAAAACTTGCTAAGAAATCGGAATGTGTTTTTGCTATTCCTTCATCCGGATGATTGGTGATAAAAAGAAAGTTTACATCAGGAGAGATCTTATCATCCAATAAAAAATTGTCGGATATCAGATTCTGATGGGTTAAACCAGCCCAATAGTCCTGCGAAGTGACTCTGCGCAAGGTTTCCATAATTTGCGACTTATCCATTTGCGGCGAGAATTGCTCAAATTGCACGAGTGCTTCGCATCTTGCGCCCAATCGAAGCTTGATATTCTGTTGTATAAAAAATAAACTATCCGCCGGAATTTCCGGTGCAAAAAAAATGATAGTAGGTGTAAAGAAATCTCTTCGCTCCTCCTGTGTCATCCCTCACCTCCCATTGCTTTAAAAGTCAACTATTGTTGTACCAACTGGTAATTTATCCGGATCATCATACAATTCGATTCTCAAACCATCCGCAAAAACAATATCCGCGGCATCCAGTTTCAAACGATAGAACTGGCGTTCATAATTGATGATCTCAGAAAATTTTTCACCGATATAATCTGCCGAACTAGCCGGGAAATATCCGCCACAATTGGTTTCCATCAATTGTAATGGGCGTGTTTCAAGCTGGCTGCTTTGGATGCCGATCGTACAGATACGAACACCCTCAGCTCTTGCCCGTTCCGCAAAGTATAGAGAGGCGCTATCATTGTCATGTTCGATACCATCCGGAGATATGTATGGGACTTTATTCTGGCCATCTGTAATTATCACGAGATAACGCAGATCAACCGCACACCTGCCCGCCACTTCAAACGCTTGATCCATGGCGTGGAAGATCGCTGTTGTTTGACCTTTGCCATCGGCCATCATCGGATTAAGGTCGGGGAATCCGGGATTGGTTAGCTTATGTTCGCGTTCCCCGCCAAATACGACAATTCCCAACCGGTCATTAGGTTTTGATTTCTGATTGAGAAAGACAATTGATTCCCTCAGTTCCTCCAAATACGGCTGCACACTATTCGAATTATCCACCACCGGAATAATACAGATCGGCTCATTTTCGTTTTTCTCATCAAAGCTGGCTATGCCAATCTCTGTGTTACCATTCATCACCTTGAAGTTACGTTTGCGTAACCCATCGCGAAAATCCTTGTCAGCAAAAACCCGGATATCAATGATGACGTCGTCACCCGCGATCGCCTGACCAACAAAAGAAATTTCATAAGTTGGAACGACAATATTGCATATGTTGTCATATAGACTTGATAAAGCATTTACTTCACCAACAAAGATGTTTCCCCCATGCGTTGGGATCAGAAGATCTTTTTCATCCACTAATTGCAAATATTTTTCAGTTTTTTCACAATCGTTGCTATCAACACCACTTATAATCTGACTGATATACACTTTGGATAAAAGGAATTCAGCATTATTAATTTCTCCCGGAGAATAGGAATCATTCAAACATTGTTCAGCAAAGACTTCAGCCTTGCTTAAATTCCCTTTATCTAATTCATTTTGTGCGTTTACACAGCTTATGAGCTCGGAACCACCACATCCATCAATTAATTCAAGGAAATTATCTGTTAGTAGGGGAATACCAAGCAAAAGAAACAAAAAGGTAAATAATGGAACAATTTTTAATGCAATATCTTCACTTGGTTGTTTATCTTCTGGAAGAAAAAGCGCAATGAAAATTGCACCAAAAGAAATAATTATTGGGGTAATAATTATCAAATCGTTTCTTAATTGTTCACAACCATACTCGGGATAATTATACTGAATGTATCTATTAATAAAGTAAGAAAGAAATGCTAAAACGACAATTATCAATGCCCAAACCCATCTTGTGTAAATGCGATTTGTCAAAATTCGAGAAAATTTCCTATTTTTTGCTGCCATATTAGAATAACCTCACATAATAACCAATTCTCTCAATTTCCTTTTCTGAAAAATTCAGATATTTTAGAAAGTCTTGCTTTATGGGTTCGTCAAAGTTACATGCCATCATCCATCGATATCTGCCCAAATCATCCTGTTGATATTTCAGAATCCATTGTTCATCGGTTAAGCATTTCTTAATTTCCGAGACGAGCGAATCAGCGTACCACTTCCAAGTTCCTATAGTTGTTCCAGAAATAAGGCCTGCCTTTAATGCTAAAATATCAAATCCAACCGCATCAAAATTTGAACGAAGGAATAATACTTCCCCATCTTCACTACCTTCGCCTAAAGATTCAGCTAATTGTGGTTCGAGTTCAGGAAATATTCTGTAAGAGAATTTGGGGTCTGTCATCGTTGGCTCTGGGCTACCCTGCCAAAACTGGGCTTCATATTCTGTCATCGATTCTTCGGAATTTGTATCATTTTTACTTGACATAAAATATCCCATTGTTGAACAAAGAATTCTCTTCATAACTTCTTCTGGTGTATCTTCTTCAACGTTTAGGAGCTTTCGAAGTCCATGGACAGTTAGACCGCTAGCTCCTTTTATTACTACTTCTTTAAATGTTTCATTATTTGATTGTTTTTCATCATTGGATGCGTCTACGAGTAAATCGAACCAAGTTTTTGAAATACCCTGTTTTGATTTCATGATTTTGGTCAAAGGTGCTGGAATCACCTCATATTGATCATTTGAAGGGAATTTATCTATGCTAATACTTTTTTGCGATGCAATTACCTTACTTAATAACGATTCAAGGATCGGAATACCGAATTTCAATACTTGATTAGCTTTCTCATATTCATCCATCCAAATGTATATTTCTACACATTTAGATAGCAACTCTGGTAAATGGTTTTTTACAATCTCATCAGCTTTGTCGCCTGGTCCAAATTTTCTGCTTGATTGAATTTCTTTAATGCTATCGATTTGATTAATTAGATCACGCAACAAACCATTATTTTTAATTGTTTTTCCTTCTGAAAATCCGAGGGATTTTTCGGCCCAACCTTTCACAATAATGGCTTGTTTTATTGTGGAAAATCTATCCTCCTTGTCATTAAATTGGCCATAAGAAAAGAATCTTGAAGTTTTTAATTTATTTTCCGAATCAAAAAAATCAACTTCTAACTTTGAATCCAATTCTTCATACCAATTTTCAGAATCATTGAAGAATAGACTTAGAGACTTTATTGTTTTCTGAATACTCTTCTTGTAATGATCGAATGTTGGAGGATCTTTCGAAAAATCCTCTATCCTCCATCTCGCATCTAACAGTTGCTCGGCAGGAAAATTTTTATATCTTTTCTCGATGGCTAATACTCCAGGGTTGAATTTTGGTTGTCCAGCTTTATCTTGGATTTCTAATACATCACCTTCTATCATTTTTGAGAGTTTATTACGCAGACTACTTAGAACTGCTAAATAAATTGAATCCTGATCAAAATCAGATCCCCATGATCCGGTTTGTACGGCCATTGAAACATTCGATCTAACTTTATTAAAACTGGCTCGTAGCTCAGGGAGCATAATCGTCTTACAAGTATTTGAAATAATTCTTCTCCTAATCGGAATAACTTTTGGACCACTGCCTACGTCTGGTAAATCTAAATAGTAATATCGAAAAGATAGATTAGCTCCAGGGAATTTGTCTTTCATATTGGCAGCAAACGCATTATCTCTTAGAATACCAATTCCTGTATTAAGTTTGACATTTTGCCCACAAGATAAAAATGAAGATGAACCGATTCTCAAGAAATGTATTGTATATTTTGTCGATTGTTCATTTTCCGAAAAATATTTCACAACCTTTTCAGCCACAAATCGATAAGTTCCCTCCCCGGTTCCTCCGGCAGTTGAAGAGACAATCCACACGTCTACATCAACGCCTCTCCCTTGTATCTTTTTGCTTGTAAATAAATTCTTCAATTCCCTTTCAAGCTTATAGGATAAATCTGGGTGGCGGATTACATAAGCACCAAAAGTTGGGTTCTGTGATAAGCCAATCGAAAAATTTTCCGTGGATGTACAATTTTCAAATAAATCATGTATTTGGTTTTTCATGGAAGGGTGAGAATAGGAAGAATTTTTCTCATTAATTACTTGCTGCCAATAATAAAGCATTGCAGAGGGTGTATTTAAGTTGGAAACCTCATCAAGTTTTATAGATAAAAAACTTGAATCAAGTTTGTCACTAATCTCTTCAATATCCTTTGAAACATCTAAATATAACTCGCCAGCGATTTGAGAAAAATTGCCAATCAAACCACTACCTGCACCACCACAAACAATAAGAAAATCAATTGATGCCATATTACCCTCCAAAAAGTTGTTATTGGTTGTGGGGTCCTTTTCAACCCCGTTTAAACCATAACAATCAGTATATACATAGCGTAAAAAAAAATCAAGTATTGAAGATAACTTTAATCTTAAAAATTCCAGGATAATGTCAGAAATTGTGTGAGAACCACTAAACCTTAAAAAATAATTGAATTTCAATTAATTCATGTATATAATAGTCTCAATCATTCATACCAAATTTAGGAGGAAAAAATGGGAAACAGACCAGGTGTTGAACCAACAAAACGCGAATTGCATGTCATCTTTATCTGTGATTACTCAGGTTCTATGGAAGGCGAAAAGATCCAAGCATTGAATAGCGGTGTAAATGAAGTTATCCCGGCTATGAAAGACTTAGCTCAAGCTAACCCGAATGTAAAGTTTCTTGTGCGAGCAATAAAGTTCGGCGAGGGTGCTACCTGGCATATTGCCAATCCGACACCAGTTGACGAATTCCAATGGACAGACCTTAGCGCGAATGGCAGAACAGACATGGGGAAAGCGCTATCCATGGTTGCGGATCAATTGAAAGTGCCTCCAATGGTTGAAAAGGGCTACCCGCCAGCACTGATTCTAATGTCTGATGGAATACCTACAGATAATTTCGATGAGGGTTTGGAAAATTTGATGAACACCATATGGGGTAAGAAATCTTCACGAATCGCAATCGCGATCGGTAAGGATGCTGACCGTAAGGTCCTGCAAAAATTTATCGGAAACCCTGAGTTCAAACCTCTCGAAGCAAATGATCCTGAACAGCTTCGATTGATGATTAAATTGGGAACCACACAAGGAATTACAGGTTCGATGGGGAAGACGAACCCCACACCTAAAGATGACCCGCAAACAACCCCTGGAACCGGTCCATATCCCGATCAACAGCCAATTCCTGCGAATAAAGACGACCTTTTTGTTTTTTAAAAATATTACCGATGAATAAATGGCTTGCGATCGGACATTCGCAGCGCGGAGATAATCATATCCTACATTCCCTACCCAACCAGGACGCGCTCGCGTATCACCCCTGGATGGGGGGGGAAAACATAGTTCTCGCTGTCGCCGATGGGCACGGATCGAATAGACATTTCCGCAGCCAATGGGGGGCACAAATTGCGGTAAGATGTGCAGTTGAAACCTTCGGTCAAGTATTGACAAGGTTGGAAGGGGATGATTCATTTGATTTTTCCCAGACCAAACGCATCCTGGAAATTGATCTTCCCAAGCACCTCTTAAGGAATTGGCGTGATGATGTGAAGCTGTTCCACGAAAAAAACAGCTTGGCCAAGGAAGAATTCGCATATATCAATAAACAATACACCCCTACAACATTGAGTGATTTGGAAAAACACATCAATACCATTTACGGGGCTACATTATTGGCCGTGTTCGTCATGCGAAATTTGATTGTGTTTACGCAGATTGGAGATGGGGATATCTTATGTATTATGGAAACCGGAGAAATTTTACAACCGATTCCCGAAGATTCACGCATTGTATTAAATGAAACCGACTCGTTAAGTGATCCCAAAGCTGAGGGATTGATGAAGTTGTATTTTCTACCTTTAACAGAATGGAACCCTGCGCCAAAAATGATCCTGGTTTCGAGTGATGGATTGAGAAATTCGTATGACAATTCCAAAAAATTTAGGACTTTTGCTTCCGGTATTAATGCCGAATTTGAAACAGGAATACTAAAAGAGCAAATTCTTCACGTTGAGACACATTTACAACAATGGTTGCAGGAGATATCACATGAGGGCAGCGGTGATGATGTCACCCTTGGCATCCTCTTTCGTCCTGATGCATATCAACATAAGCAAGATAATAATGATGAAAAAAAAGCCCTGACAGAAAATGATATGAAATGCGCTTATAGAATAGTACCAGAACAGCAGAAACAGGTGGACAAACAACCTAAAACCGGGAGTGAAAATGATAAATCTTATTAAAAAAGGGGACGAGATCCAAATCATCCAAACTGGGCAAACCGGCAGAATCAAATCCGAAATTGGTTCAGGAGGACAGGGGGTGGTTTACCGCGTCGATATCGGAGGTTCTGAAATGGCTCTGAAGTGGTATTTCCCTGAATATGCGACGCGCACACAATGGGAGATGTTAGAAAAAGCCATCGAAATTGGCGCTCCAAACGAAAGATTCCTATGGCCGCTGAGCCTGGTCAAAAGCAATTCCACTCCTGGATTTGGATATATCATGGCACTCAGACCGGATAGGTTCAAAAGCCCGGTTGATCTGATAGCACGCTATATCGATCCGACATTTCGAGTGCTGGTAAAAGTTTGTATGCTTCTATCAGATAGTTATCTCAACCTTCACTCGAAGGGATTTTGTTACCGCGACATTAATTTTGGCAACATATTCTTCGATCCCGGTTCTGGAGAGGTATTGATCTGCGACAATGATAATGTTGATATCGATAATCAAGGCAGAGGGGGTATTATGGGGACCCCGGGTTTTATGGCGCCAGAAATCGAAAGAATGGAATCGCGCCCTAATTCAGACACCGACCGCTTCTCCCTCGCAATATTAATGTTCTGGTTATTATTAGTCAGTCATCCTCTCGATGGTTTGAGGGAAAGCAAAATCATAATCAAGGATCGAGATGCAATGCAACTGTTATACGGTTTTGAGCCTGTGTTTATCTTCGACCCAAAAGACACATCCAACCGACCCGACCCTGCTTGGCATCCAAATGCGCTCATCTATTGGCCGCTCTATCCGCAATTAATCCGCGATTTATTTACTAAAGTTTTCACAATCGGACTAAATAACCCAAAAGAAAGGGTTCGTGAATCTGAATGGCGCAGCGCGATGGCAACACTATTCGACTCCATTTTTTATTGCCGAAATTGCTCATCTCAAAATTTCTATGATGTGGAGAAACTGCGCACGATTAATGGCAAACCAGGGATGTGCTATTCCTGCCAGCATGAATTGGTGCTGCCGTTCCGCATCATGCTGGAACAAAAAGATATTGTGATGTTAAATGCGGACACTGCCCTGTATCATCATCACCTCGATCCTTCCAGGAAATATGACTACGAACAGAAACTGGCAGAGGTATCACGCCACCCAACTAACCCGGACCTGTGGGGGTTGAAAAATCTGACGCAGGAAAAGTGGGTGGCGACTAACCCGGCCGATGGCGCAATGACAGACGTCCCACCGGGTAAGAGCGTGCCACTGGTATCAGGCGTCAAGGTGCATTTCGGCAAAAGCGAAGGGCTGATCCGCGGATAATCGCTATCATTCACCAGGCCATCCATGAACAACGCCCAAAACCGTCCTGTCATCATTTTAAAACAGCTGGTGCAAAAGTATAAGGACGATATCATCGAAAACCACGGTGTGTGCGAAGGGCTGCTGCGCGATTTTATGCATGAATATAAATTAGAGATCAACCTGCTCACTGCGGCTGTCAAGCAGGGGCTGGTGAAGGAGCTGGATGAGAAACGCAACGCGCCTGGGGGGCCATTCTTCGTCGAAACATTGATCACGCGCTTCCGGCAACACAGCGGGATCAGCTATTCCTACGCGGAATGGGCGATCAAAGCGTGGGCTGCCGCGCTCGGCATCCCTGTCAACCCCGGGAACAACCTTCCCACCGGAAGCGGCACAGGGTCTCCCCCGCACGCCGGCGCGGACGGTACCCTTCGTTTTGCTAATCCGCACGGTTACCAATTCGTCAGCGCGGATAATTGGACCCCTTTTTCGGAGGATGAGAACGGTTTGATCCATATTCCCGCATCAACGCCGCTGGGCATCCGCATGGCGGAAGTGGATATGAATACCCTGGACGCGTTGCTTGGATTCATCCTGCATTTCCAGGAAGCGCCCGTCAGCGCGCTTGATTTTGGCCAAGAAGTGTTCGCCAGCGGCCCGTGCACCCTCAACGACCAGCATCTGGAAAAGATCGCCCAATACTCGCAGATCGCATACCTGAAAATAGACCATTGCCAGGAGGTTAGCGATCGCGGCGTCTCTCACCTCACTAACCTGAAACACCTGCGCCACGTCGACATTTCACATTGCACCGGGATCAGCCAGGCCGGGCTGGAAACCCTTGCGAAACTGCCCGACCTGGAATCGATCACCGTGAATCGCTGCGCCGGGGTGAACAACCGCACCATCCTGCTGCTCTCTTCCAACCGCAACCTGAAAAGATTATCCGCGCGCGGCTGCGGCGGATTGGACAGTGATTGTTTGCCGGTATTGAGCACAATGCGCGCATTGCAAAAGCTGGATATCGGCGACAATCCGCTAATCAATGACGAAGGTCTGGTTTTGCTGAAGAAATTGGACAGGCTGGAATCACTTTCCTTGACGGGATGTGACAACATCACCGAGGTGAGCGTAATGACATTGGCCGCCCTGCCCCAACTCAATTACCTGGATATCCGCCGCTGCCGCGGGATCCTGCCCTCGCGCATCGGCGACATCAAGCGCAGAAACCCGGAAGCAGTGATCCTTTTCTAAGGAAAAAACCCAGGCCACCCGCAATACATATAGCGCTGGCGCGGATTCATTTTTCATCAGAAATTCTCCAGCACTGTCCGCGTCTTTCATTCAGTCGTTCCAGGATTGCAATGTGGTGGTTGATCTTATCAATCCACCACATATGCAAGAGGTCAGTTCCTGCTAAGGTATTGATCGGTTCACTCCCAACTTGCTTGTCATTCCCGCGCAAGCGGGAATCCAATGTCACCTCCTGCCAAGGTATCAATTTGCCGCTTTATTAAAGTTGGTTGGGTTGCGCCTTCCAACCCAACATTACGGATGTTAGTTCCTCCTTAGGTATTAATCTGTTCTCACCACTTTAATAGGCGATTATGCCTGCGTCCTTTCTCAAGTGTGTCAGTTCCTAATAAGGTATTGATCTGTTCTCACCTAACTTGTTTGTCATTCCCGCGCAAGCGGGAATCCAATGTCATTATCATCTAAGGTATTGATCTGCAGCCATAAACATTATCCTGTCCAAGTGTCTTGTAACCATCCACAGGATGGTTACAACTACTAAGGTATTGATCTGTTCTCACCATAGATGAAAAATTCAGTGAGTTTATGAATCCAATTTTTGTGTCAGTTCCTACTAAGGTATTGATCTGTTCTCACCTAATTTCATTGGTTATAGTTATCGGAGGAAGCTTTCTAGTGTCAGTTCCTACTAAGGTATTGATCTGTTCTCACCATGGCAACAAGGTCACCAAAACCACCTGGTTCCGCGTGTGTCAGTTCCTACTAAGGTATTGATCTGTTCTCACCTTTCCCAGGAAAAACGATTAGTTTAGTCAACTAACCCCGTGTCAGTTCCTACTAAGGTATTGATCTGTTCTCACCGGAAAGGGACATATACGAAGAGTATTACCCAAGCATGGTGTCAGTTCCTACTAAGGTATTGATCTGTTCTCACCGTGCGGCGATTATGCTAGGGACTTTATTGAACTTTTTTCTGTGTCAGTTCCTACTAAGGTATTGATCTGTTCTCACCCCAGAAGGGTCTCTGTGCAAAGAGGGAGAATGTATTGTGTCAGTTCCTACTAAGGTATTGATCTGTTCTCACCGGAAAGGGACATATACGAAGAGTATTACCCAAGCATGGTGTCAGTTCCTACTAAGGTATTGATCTGTTCTCACCGTGCGGCGATTATGCTAGGGACTTTATTGAACTTTTTTCTGTGTCAGTTCCTACTAAGGTATTGATCTGTTCTCACCCAACTTGCTTGTCATTCACGCGCAGGCGGGAATCCAATGTCATTATCTTCTAAGGTATTGATCTGCAGCCATAGAGTTTATCCTGTTCAAGTGTCTTGTAACCATCCACAGGATGGTTACAACTACTAAGGTATTGATTTATTCTCACCCAAACTGCCCTCATGGCACGCATAAAGGGGGAGTGATGGTGTCAGTTCCTAATAAGGTATTGATCTGTTCTCACCTATGGTCTAAATATAAGGAGGTGCTAATATGGCACAATGTCAGCTCCTACTAAGGTATTGATCTGTTCTCACCCAGGCAGGGAGAAATCACCATAACCAAACTATAGAGGTGTCAGTTCCTACTAAGGTATTGATCTGTTCTCACCGATTTTGAAACTCTTCGTGAAATAAATTCTGACGCGGTGTCAGTTCCTACTAAGGTATTGATCTGTTCTCACCATGAACGGAAAAAGTTTAGTTGCTGTGATAGTGGTAGCTGGGTTACTGGTGTCAGTTCCTACTAAGGTATTGATCTGTTCTCACCTATGGTGGTTCACTTCCTGGAGGTGCTTCACTAACTATATAGTGTCAGTTCCTACTAAGGTATTGATCTGTTCTCACCTGATCCAACGGGGTATAGGGCAATACTGCATTTAAAGTGTCAGTTCCTACTAAGGTATTGATCTGTTCTCACCTTCAGGCAAAATCGTATCCACATGGGGAGCCGGAAATGGTGTCAGTTCCTACTAAGGTATTGATCTGTTCTCACCTTAATATTTTAGAAAAGTTGTTACCTTCAAGAGTGGTAATTATTCAGTGTCAGTTCCTACTAAGGTATTGATCTGTTCTCACCGAAAAACTGGATAATAGCGATACTGGTAACTGTGTTTTTGTGTCAGTTCCTACTAAGGTATTGATCTGTTCTCACCTTGCCTACGTGGCAATCAAGCAGCCTGCGCATACTTGTGTCAGTTCCTACTAAGGTATTGATCTGTTCTCACCATGGTAACTCTAATCCCTGTACAGTAACACCCACCAAGTGTCAGTTCCTACTAAGGTATTGATCTGTTCTCACCTCTTGTTTGCTGGGGGAGTGTTTTTTAATACTCCTAGCAGCTGGTGTCAGTTCCTACTAAGGTATTGATCTGTTCTCACCATAGATGAAAAATTCAGTGAGTTTATGAATCCAATTTTTGTGTCAGTTCCTACTAAGGTATTGATCTGTTCTCACCTTGTATCATCCCTTATAGCAATTAGATGGCTAAGCCCATGTGTCAGTTCCTACTAAGGTATTGATCTGTTCTCACCTAACCAAAGAGGGTAGTGATATCTCTTCAAATGTAATGTGTCAGGTCCTACTAAGGTATTGATCTGTTCTCACCTATAAATCAGATATTCGATTCCAGCATTCAAGCAATGTGTCAGTTCCTACTAAGGTATTGATCTGTTCTCACCCAGAGGCATGTGAACATGTCTTTGCTAAGACTGGTATTGTGTCAGTTCCTACTAAGGTATTGATCTGTTCTCACCGGATTTCGGTGTCAATGTTGTAGACACCGGAAAGTCAAGTGTCAGTTCCTACTAAGGTATTGATCTGTTCTCACCAAAAGATCGATATTCTCGGTCAATTGGAAATGATTGAGGTTCCGGTCGGTGTCAGTTCCTACTAAGGTATTGATCTGTTCTCACCGATATGAAGTTTATACCCTGCCCTCATCCGATATCGAGTGTCAGTTCCTACTAAGGTATTGATCTGTTCTCACCTGAAGTACCTCTGGGTCCTCCTCAACCGGAAAATTTTGTGTCAGTTCCTACTAAGGTATTGATCTGTTCTCACCTTGCGATTGCAATTGCGATAATCCCGTTGCACAACCAGTGTCAGTTCCTACTAAGGTATTGATCTGTTCTCACCATTTGCAGCGCAACTCCCTCTTGGAAAGGCGTTTCAGTGTCAGTTCCTACTAAGGTATTGATCTGTTCTCACCCTACGAAAATGCAAGGGATGTCATGTTCGATGTACTTGTGTCAGTTCCTACTAAGGTATTGATCTGTTCTCACCGAGGGTGATTGCACTCCTCCAACCGTTATCGAATAGTGTCAGTTCCTACTAAGGTATTGATCTGTTCTCACCAATGTTGTCCGAAGGAAGGGCAACATTATTAGGGGAAGTTTTGTGTCAGTTCCTACTAAGGTATTGATCTGTTCTCACCTGTTGTCGTTATACTGATTGTTGTTGCAATCATATGTGTCAGTTCCTACTAAGGTATTGATCTGTTCTCACCTATGGTGGTTCACTTCCTGGAGGTGCTTCACTAACTATATAGTGTCAGTTCCTACTAAGGTATTGATCTGTTCTCACCAAGGAAGAATGATTGGAATGCATAATGTATTATCGGTGTCAGTTCCTACTAAGGTATTGATCTGTTCTCACCTGAAAGGATACTAACTCTTCTACCAGGCCTTTTAATTGGTGTCAGTTCCTACTAAGGTATTGATCTGTTCTCACCTGGATCCTTGTATTCTCAGGAATTCCAGCTTTCGCGTGTCAGTTCCTATTAAGGTATTGATCTGTTCTCACCTAGAGCTTAGTAAGTTACAACAACAGAATTCCTTACCTGAGTGTCAGTTCCTAATAAGGTATTGATCTGTTCTTATCCAGTGAGCTTGGTTACAAAAATGGAGCAAGAGTTCCATTGTGTCAGTTCCTAATGAGGTATTGATCTGTTCTTACCTATAGATAACTAAAGAGGAGGCAGTAAATGTATTGGAGTGTCAGTTCCTAATAAGGTATTGATCTGTTCTCACCGGATGGAAATGTCCATTGTGTACACACTATTCATATGTGTCAGTTCCTACTAAGGTATTGATCTGTTCTCACCGATACAGGTGTCAAGATGATAAGTGATGAGAGATTGCAGGTGTCAGTTCCTACTAAGGTATTGATCTGTTCTCACCAAACCGCATCCTTGCGGAAAAGGTGATGGGGTGGGAGTGTCAGTTCCTACTAAGGTATTGATCTGTTCTCACTCGGTCATGATGAATAAGATAAGCGATGAGAGATTGTGTCAGTTCCTAACAAGGTATTGATCTGTTCTCACCCGTGCTCCAAGTTCGAGTTTCCCGAACTGAAGACCAAGTGTCAGTTCCTATTAAGGTATTGATCTGTTCTCACCATGTTAATTCATTGGATCTTGTAAAAGACCCGGAGACATGTGTCAGTTCCTATTAAGGAATTGATCTGTTCTCACCTTACGCTCATCCCCAAATAACCACCCACCAACCCTACAGTGTCAGTTCCTATTAAGGTATTGATCTGTTCTCACCTGATTTTAGTTGTATCAGTTATTTTCATGCTGAGCATGTGTCAGTTCCTAATAAGGTATTGATCTGTTCTCACCACAGTAGGCAACAGTATCCAAATCGGGAAGGGTGTCCGAGTGTCAGTTCCTAATAAGGTATTGATCTGTTCTCACCCTACCTGTAAAGACTTGGATTCTGTTATCGATATATGTGTCAGTTCCTAATAAGGTATTGATCTGTTCTCACCATTGAAGGAGAAGGCTGCGAAATGGTTGTGCTATCCAATGGTGTCAGTTCCTAATAAGGTATTGATCTGTTCTCACCCATTGCTAAGTTTGGTTCCAGTTGTTTTCTCCATTGGGGTGTCAGTTCCTAATAAGGTATTGATCTGTTCTCACCGATCCAAGCTGGACCAGATGGCGAATGGCCGGTTACTTGTGTCAGTTCCTAATAAGGTATTGATCTGTTCTCACCGTACAGTTGCTGAAAACTGTCTCAGAGGCAATCAACAAGTGTCAGTTCCTAATAAGGTATTGATCTGTTCTCACCTGCAACATTTTGGGCTTGCAGTGTGCCCGCCCCCCACATCTGGGGGTGTTATGCTCCAAAACAGCCATTTTCGGGCTTTGCGAGCGATATGGTTTTCTTCGGCGTAGGCTGTGTTGCTCGCAAAATCCTTCTTTCCGACCACCATATCTGGCATACATCTCCTTTCATTGCACCATATATTGGTATATAAACATCTCATTTTGCGAGCGATATGAAAAACGCCCTTACCCCCCTTGTCGCTCGCAAAATCATCTTTTATTGATGTCGCCTCCTTTCTCTTCATTCTAATCCCCAGACGCTCATTTTTTGAATTCAGCCGTGATCTGCCCGAAACCGCGCGTGGTGTTCTTTCCCACCCCGCTGTAAAATCCGAACGCCGCCAGCATCATCAGCGCCGACCATTCCGGCGCTTCCAGCGCGCGGCTGGAGAGTTCAATAAAGCCTTTAGCGCCCATCACCAGTCCCTCCATCTGCACCGGCTGGCTGCGCATCTCAAAGGCGGAGATATACGTCTCTTCCTGCAGGAACGCGCCCAGATCGCCCGTCACCGCCTGCGGGGCGTGGCTGTTCCACTTGCGCGTCAGGCTCTCGAAGATAAAAGCCGGTGTGATCAGCGGGTTGAAGCTGCCGTTGGTCTGCTGCGCGATCAGCGGGCATTTCTGGAAATCGATCCGCATCCTGCCATACTCTCCCGCTTTCGTTTGAAAAAAATGGTCGCGCAGCAGCCCGTAGCTGGAGAAGCGCGCCAGCCAGTGGTCGCTCTGCTTCCAAAACACATCCTCGATCAGGAACGGGACCTGATCCATATCGATCACCGTCCCCACCCCAAAGTGCCCGCCCGGCTGGATGGCGCGGTACAGGATATCCTCCAGCGCCGGGTTCAGCCCGCACACGCGCAGGTAGTACTCTTTGTGTGGGTGCAGCTTGCCGCCCGCGAAACTGCCGATCAGTGTCGAAGCGCTGAAGGGCTTGTCCTCGTTGGCCGATCCATGCTGTACCTCAAGAACCCGACCGCCTGGGAAGTTGCCGCCGGCGCTGAAGGGCTTGTCCTCGCTGGCCGATCCATGCAGCCAGCTGCCCAGCGCGGGGTCATAGGCATTGACACACGCGTACAGCAGCGCCTGCGCAGCGCGCCCGTACCAGTTGGCCGCTTTGCGCGGCTTTTCGATCAGCGGACGCAGCTTGAGCACGATCGCGAGCAGGTCGATATCTTTCATCTATGGGCGTCCCTGCCGCCGGCGTGTTTCTACACGATTGAATACACCTTCTGGATCGGGTAATACCGCTTCTTCTCTGAAATCTTCTAATTGCATATAGCTGGTTTCCTCCCTCCAGAATCCATCAACTTTTGGCTGCCATCGCATTAGCAACTCAAGCATATTCATTCTTTTTCGCCCAGCTTTAGGATCGTCATTTGCGCCATCTTGAAGAAGTGGAGAAAGTACTTTTTTATCATATAACTTGATGAACGGTTCAATTTCTACTTTCCCAACCGCTACATCCCATTTATGTTCCTCTTCATTAATTTTAAACAGCGAAGCATAGCGATCAGTGGTGAAGTTGATGAATAATGTTGGTTTTATCTGGATGGCACCCATACCGTATGGTTTGCCCATCCCTATACGGTGGCAGTGTGATCCTCCTTCTTTGAAAGGAAGTTCTAGAGCCCATAACAATGCACCTAATTCCAGAGTACGCAAATTGCTGAAGTGAACGCGTGCATGGAAGACAACATCTTTATCAAGCGCGATGACACGAGTATGTTGGTTTTCCTTATAATCCTTGTCTTCGATTTTTTCCTCCATAAATTCTGGAGCATCACCTTGTGTCCAGTATTTCTTGTGTCCACGGATTTCAGTTTCGGAAATTGAGGTGCCATAATGGGCAATTTTGTCCCGATTATCAGGATTATGTCCATTCTCTGCTGATTGCATCAGGTAATGCGCATACGCTGTCGCTTTTGGTGTACCAAGTATACGAGGTGTAATGGCTTTCGGTGTTGAGCCACACCAGATTTTTTTTGCGCTGTGATTTAGATCAATTTCCGCATCACTGAACGAAACACGGCCTGCAGTTAAGCCTTCATCATTCCCGAGATCCTGCCCAAAGATAGCTGTGACATAATCCACAGTACCCTCTGGGATTTCATTTTCAGGGATCATATCATAGGGCGTGACATACTCTCTCTTTTTAACAAGCGGCACACGCATATTGGGATTATGTCCAAAATATACAATCTCACCACCATCTGTTTTGGGAGGAATAAAAAAGATAATGTTGTCTTCTCGCAAGCATCCATTTGACCCAAGGTCTTCTTTTACTTTGTCGGAAAGGTTATATGTATAAACCCGCGCAGCTTCTTCCGTAATTTGAAATCGCCGCAATCCATTTTCATTTATTGGTGCGCGGACTACAGGATAGTATTTACGCTTTTTATCTCTAGGGGTGATTTTGTTGAAAGGCTTATTGAGCATGTTACCTGTCGTGATAAGAAAACCAACATCTTTCAGATCCTCATTATCAGATGGATAACTCGCAATCGCTGTGACGATATTCTTATCAATACCATCAACTTCTTGTTTTTCAGCCTTGAATTGAATCTTGAGAGGCTCATTTCTTAATTTATAGCCCTTGGAATACATAGGAATAAAATCGCCCAACATGCCATTGTGTGAAGCAATTTCGATGATATTGTCATGCACCTCAAAGTAATTCTTTTCGGCCGTGTATCTTTTCTCGTCAATTTGGTAAGGGGTTGGGTATTCTAATACTTCCCAATCTCTCCCTTTTTTCTTTAACCGCCCAGCTCGAATAAAAGATCCGCCTTCACCCAGGATTTTGTTGTAGACATGCTTCATCGCGCCTTTTTGGCCTACCTCGCGAAACCAGATATGTGGGTCATCCGCGACGGCATGGATCGGGCTGAAAGTGATGATCTCGACCAGGTTGCGCAGCATGCCGCGCAGCGAACTACCCGGGATGGATGGTAGCGGTTTGCCGTCTACTTTTTCTGTGGAAGTGCTGAAGAAATCTGCCAGCTTCTCTTTTTCGTGCACATTTTCAGAAATATCCAGTCCTTGCAGGCGTTTAAAGTTCTCGATATCCACCATTCCTCGGATATAAGTCGGCGAAAGCGTGGTTATTTCAAGATCAATATATCCGGATTTTAATTTTGCATGGTAGAGATCCATTGATGGTGGCGGGGCAGTAAACATGCATGGTTTCGGTAACGGCACAAAGTTATATGGGGCGTGGGCATATGTTTTAGTTACCTGGTCAGTATGGCGATTTCTTTTCACACGTGGCCCAGTAGGATTGGTATGTTCTTTAGCCATTTTTTCCTCCCGCTATTTCTTCTAACGCGTTGATCTTGGAATGGGTGATATGGGACTGCCCGTCCTCATCCTGCCCTATAACATGTGTCACTTTCAGTACAGCGCGCTTGCCGCTGCCGATCTGCATCGGCAGCGCCTGGCGGATGCCGCGCCGTCCTTCCATCAGTTTGGAGAACCCGCCCGGCAGGTCCTGCAGCTGGCTGCCCCACAGCATATAGTTTTCAGTGATCGTTTCCGCCTTCTCATCTGCCGCGATCCACGCGCATTGTAATCCACCCTCTTCCTTCCACAAGCGCAGCTCCAGCGCGGGCGAAAAGCAATAACCCTGCAGCAGGCTGTCCAGCGTCATTCTGGCGGGTGCGCCGCCTTTCTCAAAGACCAGGTCGTCACCTTCCGCCCGCGCCCACACCACGCCGCTTTCGAAGAATAGCAGCGCCGTCTGCAGTGTGTGCTTTGCGCACACCGCGCCCAAACCCGCCATCAGGTCTTCTTCCAGTTTTTGTTCTAATTCTTTTCCATTCCATCGTGCTTCAGGCATGCTGTTCCTCCTTTTTAGCGTGCAGCAGCTTCACAAATTTTTCAAGCGTCGCGGCTGCTTGATCATCGCTGAAGGTAAGCTGGTTGTCTTCTCCCTGCGTGATCTCCAAATCCAACCCCTGCCCTTCCCACGCGATGGTGATCTTTCTGCCTTCCATATAGCCGCGTCCGATACCGTACCCGCCGCCGATGGTCAGTTCGCGCGTGCACAGGTCCTTCAGCGCCAGCATCAGCAGCCCGATCTCCGCCTTGCGCGGGTTGCGCACCTCCATCGCCAGGGTCAGGTTGTCTTCCTTCTCCGGCATGACGATCGTCTCGTTGAACAGCGCGCCGGGGTAAGTGCCGCCGGTGAAATGGTTGATGCGGATGCGCGTCTGCACCCGTGCGAACACATTCCGCAGCGCCGCCTCCCCCACCCGCAGCCGGCTGGCGGCCGCCTCTTCGCTCTCCTCCACATACCCCCACAGGCGGTCCTGAAAGGCCTTTGCGGCTTCCGGTGTATACCCGATCGTGCGCAGGATGCGGTAACACTGGTTGCGCAGCGCGCCTGCTGCGCCTGTCCCGCTCACTTTCCATTCCGTCTCGCCCTGCGCGTTGCGGCCGGAAAGCTGCGAGGCATCCGGTTCGTTGGGGTCGTCCGAGACGGCGGCGATCATCATCGGCCCTGCCAGGTTGAGTACGACCGTGATCCGGCAAACATCACGCGCGTCCATCGCGCGGATGTCCACCTGCAGCATCTCCTGTGGGGTTGTGCCTTTCAATATGAACTCATCTTTTTCCTCGCTCAGCCAGCCCAGCAGGCCTTTCTTTTGTGTCAGGTCATAGGCAGTCAGCGTCCAATTTTTCACTTCGCACGCGCCCCAGCCACGGCTCTTCTTCGCGCCCAGCGCCACGTCGCCATTCTGCAATCCCTGCAGGATCAAAGCGAAGACCTGTTTGAAACGCTCGCCCCCATCCGCTTCGATCTCGCTCTGCGGGATCAGCAGCTCCAGCCTAAGCGGGAAACGCGTGCCGGCTGCGATCAGTTCCGCATCGAATTTATGCTGGTCGACCGCCGTGCGCGTGGCCGGGTCGATATCGACCATATCGCGATATTCGATCGCGTGCTGCTCGGCCAGCGCGTCATTTACAACCAGCCAGGACGCGTTTCCCTGCTCGTCATCGGCGTTGCCGAACACCTGGTTGATGATATGCGCGGGGTCTTCAGCCGACTTTTTGTAGTCTTCATCATCCACCTGCGCGAACCCCAGCAATCGCGTGCGCGCAAAAGTGCGCAGCGCGCCGGCCAGGGATGTGCCCCAGATAGCTGGCTTTTCTTCCAGCGCGTCCAGGGCCAGCGACATATCGCGTGCGTCGTCCAGGCCGCCCCCAAAGTGCGCCGGCGCGGTCAGCACCAGCTCGCCGCTGGCGATGATACGCTGCGCGATCTCGCGTGATCTGAATTCTTTGATTGCCATCTTTACCCTCCTGCCTTGTTGCCCTTGATCAGGCGTTTACACACATCCATCAAATATTCCGCCGCGATCACCCCGGAAAATTGCCCCTGTCTAATTTGCCCGCCTTCGAATACCAGGTCATTACCGATAATGGCTTGCACCACTTCTTCAGGTTCTTCGCTAATATCTTTGATCCATTCTGTAAGTACTTTCCCCTCGATCAAGGCATCATCGTACTTGTGTTTGGTCTCCTTTGTGAGGTTTTCAATGAATATCAGAGGCTTCTTCAGCTTGCCTCTTGGCTCCCCGCTGTTCAATGCGGCCAGCTGCGCAGTGCGTTCCTCGCGCAACACACGGAACAGGCGTGAAAGCTGGCTGTTGGTGGGTGCTCTGCGCACCACCAGCGTGTTGACCATACCTGCCAGCCGCTGGCGCGCCCTGCTGAGCACGATACGCTCCACCACACCTGTGACGAAATCCTCGTTCTCCGCGATTGCAGCCGGCGCTGAGATTTGCGCCGTCGCAGCTGCGGCATCCGTAATATAGTCATACTGCGACTCGTTCAGCCATTCCAACTGCACACGCCCGAATCCGTCCAGTCGCCGTTCTCCAATTCCCTCCTCGACCGCTTTTGAGATCTTTTTCAGCAGTGCATCATCCGCCATGAAAACAAACGCGCTGCCGGCGCTGATGGCGCGTGCTTGCGGGGTGGGTATGCCCCAGGTGCGATTGTAGCCGCCGATCACCTTTTCCTGTGTGAAAGCCCGCACCGCTTTCTTCCCGAAAACTGCTTCCAGATTGGTGGTGTAGCTGCCGCTGTGCGGGTCGCGCACCAGCGCGTCCGAAAGCAGCGTCAGCACGACCTTGCCCTTTGCAGCAGCCGCATTCGGTGTGCCGTCTTCCACCCATTCTTCACCGATGATCTCTTCAAAGGTCAGGCGGATATGGCCATATTCCGCGTGGCGCGATTTGCCGATATCCGCTTCCAGCACGCCTTTCACACCCAGTGCTTTGATCTTCTTCAATTTCGCTTCATCATGCGAAATGATATAGGTCCGCATCACCTGCCCGGCCTGCAAGGCGATGTATGTAAAAAGCTGCGCGTCCTGCATGCCCGCGTTCCCTGTCGGGCGGGCGTTATGCAGCCGCACCTCCATCTGTGGTGCGTAACCGAACACGGGGGCTCCCCCCGCGCCGCCCGTGATGTAGGATTTGTCAAGTTTCACCAGCTGCAGCTCCGGGCCTGCTTGTACCTGCGCTACCAGATTGACCACTTCATCCTGGACGTCCTTCACCTGCCGCAAGAACAGCGGAACAGGGCGCGTCCTTTCCTGATCCCCTGTCGCCGGGTAGGCGTTCAAATAGTGCGCATCCCCGCCAAACAGCAATGGATAGAGGTCGTCGGAAAATATTTCCGCGCCTTGCGATTGGAAAGCCCCGATCACCAATCCGCGCAGCACGCTGCCGGGGATGTATCCCAGGCCGCCCGTGGTGTTGGGATCCTCTGCGGCCGGATCACCGACCAGCACTTTTTCAAGCAGTTCAATTTGGATAGGTAACGCTTTCATCATGCACCTCCCGTTAACTGATCCATAAAAGGTTTAAACGCGTACGTGAGGATATCCTTCCCCTGCGGATCACATAATCGCTTGTATTTGATAGTGCCCAACCCGCGGTTGCGGGTTGCGCCTACACGTTGCAGACCTTTGATGCTGGCTGCCAGCAAAGCCAGGTCCTCCTGTTCCGATGCGTCATTCATCAGGGTAAGCTGCGCCTCAAAACGTGTTTCTCGCAGGATGACGCGCGTACGTCGCAGGCTTTTAGCCTGCGCGCTGCCGGTCAGCATGTCAACGCTGGTTTGCGCGCGCACTGTCGTCAGCGCGTCCAGTAGTTCAAAGCGCGAGATCGCTTCGTCATCGACAGCCGCTCTCAGCGCGGCGTGTTGTGCGTGCGGCAGGCGCGCGTCGCGCACCCGCAGGATCACATTTTCGTCCTGCGTATCGCCATGCGTACCGAACAAGCGCTGCGCAGCCCCTATCCAATCCTCCGCCGCGCCGATCTGTTCCAGCGAGAACAGGATCTCCGCGCAGGATTCGCGCAGCACGCCTTTCAGCGTGCGGCCCGGCAGGTAGGGTAAACCGTAACGGTCATGCTGGACATCCAGGTCGATCAGCGGGCTGGACCGTTCCGCGCTGCCAAAGACCGCGTCGCTGGCCAGCGTGAAGCAGAATTGATAATCTTTCATGAGGTCACCTCCTGTTCCTGATCGCATGAGGAAAAAGCAAAAAACTCCGCCACTTCTAATGCGTCGTAATGCAGCACCTGTTTGTCATTTTCCACAAATCCGCATTCCAGATGAATATTTCCGATCGCCGCAGGCCGCGGCAGCTCATCAATTGAATTAAATGTAAGAAAGCGTTCCACGGCATCCTTTCCCTGTAAAAACACATCCTCCAGTTCGCGCAGCTTGGAACGGATCTTCTGCCATTTTTGCTGGCCAAAGATGCCCACCAGCTCCTCCAGCACTGCCCAGCGCCGCACCCCGCTTTTTGCGCCAACCAGCAGCGGGCGCAGCAGCAGCTTCGCCCTCTTATTCTCATATTGGCACCGTAATGCCTCCAGGCTGCCTAGCGTGCCGCTGGTCGAGATGTGCCAGTCGATCGCCATCGGCGCAAATCGCGCCGCATCACCCTGGTTCTTTCTGGCGAAATTGCGCGCCGAGCGGTTCAGATCTTCCGCCAGTTCATAAGCCTGCGAGAATGGAAAATGCGATTTCACGATCGCCACCCCCGCCCGCATCGCGATCGGTTCACCCGTGTCGATCAGATTGAATTTTGCGAACGCCTTCAGCAATTGCGCCGTCAGCGGCAGGCCGAATGTGCCATCGCACACAAAGGTAATGTCGTCGCCGTCGCATACGATCGGGCGGAACGGCAGCATGCCCGGTTTCGATGGGATCACCTTCTGCTCGATCTTCTGCCGCAGGCAGATGATTGTGTCATCCATCGCCTGCTGCACCGCGTCTGTGATCGATTCGGAAAATGCCCGCAATCCATCCACCGCTTCGCGTGTGCTGCTCTCTGCGAATCTCGCCAGGTAGTCCATCAGCCGTTGCCCCATCCCGGTCCCGTCTGCGTGTACCACCGCCATATAGGATCCTTTCGCGCCCCCGCTGAATTCGGAAAATTCTTTCAAAAATGCGTAATTCCCGCGCGCCCCTTTGAACCTGCCGGCAAACTGGTCTGTTGCGGCTTGATAGCCCACCATTTCCTTGGCATGAATTTCCGCTGAGACCCACTCTTGCTCGCCCCCCTCACGCTTGATGGCGTGTGTGGCCGGCTTCTGGGTGTAGGGACAGGCGGCGGTCACCCCCAGCCCCGGCAGCGCCGCGTTGCGCGCGCGGTCCATTTTCTTTTCATTCACCTTTTGGAACAGCGATTGCAGCGGCATGAACAAAGCGCCCTTGCCTATGAAGACATCCGCCGGCAGTGCCGCGTGCGTGATGACCATATCCAGCCCGGGTGCTTCGCGCAGCGCGCGCAGTGAAAGCGCCTTCGCAAACCCATGCGCGGTATCCTTGCTGCTGAAAAGGATCAGCGCATTGCCGCCCTCCTGGTAGATCACCTCGCTCACCAGCTTGCCGTCTTCGATCCGCAGGTTTTTGCCCTGCGGCTGGCGATTGCAAAGCCCCTGCTGCTTGAGCGCTTCCTCCAGCCAGTCATGCGTCACCAGGTGCACCAGGCCAGACGCTCCCATGATGTGTTTGAGCGTGTTGCTTTTAAAGATATAGCGCTGGATGCCGCTCAGATCAACCAGCGTGAGTAAATAGTTCTTTTCAGTCATTCACGACCCTCCCTAAAAACCAATTTTTTAGACCTCTCACCAATCTTGCCTCCCCCTGCGCGGGCACGCGCATATCTTTCTCGCCAAAGGTGGCGATCAGATTCGAAGCTGCGTCCCAGCTTTCCTTGAGCTGCCGCTTCAGCATCGGCCGACCATTTTCTTCGCTCTCGCTGATCATGCACGCCAGCCCGGTGCGGGCTTCATCGCCGCCGATCTGGCGCGCGCGCACATACGCCTCGAACAGCTTGCGTTTCACATCACCGAGTTTTGCTTCGGTGGTAACGCTGATCCCGAACAGCTGCCAGCCGCGCACTGCGTACACGTCAAACTCGAATTTATTCTCAAACGCCGTCACTTTGCGCAGTTTGAGCGGGTCATATGGCTCAATATTCTTGCCCCATTCATGCAGCTGGCACATATCCGCGCATTCCCGCACGCACATCAGCACAAAATCCTCGAGCCAGGTGTAATGCAGCCATTTCACAATGGCAGTGCTTACTTCTTTCTCATTCCCATCCGACAGGCCAAAATGCTGCGCGGCATCCCCCATCGTTTTCAGGCTGTGCTGCGTCCAATAAGATGCTGCTGCGTTGAAATGCCCTTCATGCGGGAGTGGGATATTGGCCAGGCGCGCGTACGGCAGGGTGTCATGCCGGTGTTCCTTACCGTTCCACACCATCAGCGTTCTCTGCGCCCATTCATGGATCATGTCAAACGGGATTGCCGCCCATACACGCAGGAAATCCGGCGCGCGCGGGTCCGGCTCCGGACGGTACACACGGCTGCCCTTCTGGTGGTAATGATAGCCGTGCAGTAGCAGCATTTCCTCCAGGCCGACCTGCAGCGAAAGCCCGGCTGCCGCCCGTGTTGGCGCGCCCTGCCCGCGCTGCAGCACAATCTCCAGCGTGCGCGCGTCCAGGTATGAGAACACGCTGCCGGGGTGCGCATCGTTTACCGCGCGGTAGGCGTGCACCGCCATCGCCTTGGTGCCGCCAGTGTAATGCAGACCGATCGACCCCTCCAGCGGTTGCACCATCCGCTGCACACCCTCGTAGATCGCGCGCACATCCGATTCATTCACCAGACAGGTTTTCAGATCCGCCCATTCCATTCCAAGCTGTCGCGCCAGGTTCTTGGCGGTTTGCAGCGTCTCACTGCTGTAAACCAGATGCATTGAACTCGGGTCACCAAAGCGCCGCCATAATAGATGCGCGGCAATATAATTGGGAAGCGGATTGCTGCCGATCAGCAGCACCAGATGCTCTGTGCGCAAATCCTCACGAATCGGGTTGCCCATTGCCTTTGCCACTTATCCCTCCTGGATAATATCACTCCACCGCATATCAATGTTTCCAGTATATAACAATTGCATCAAAAATACACTGTCTCAATCTTAAAAATTCTACTTTGGGAATTTCATCTGATTAAATTTGAAAGATAACACGTGAAATTGGTATATACTAGGAAAAACAGACAAAAAATAGCATGCGATCCTACAGGAGGGGATAATGAAGCAAAAAGTGCAATTGAAAGAATTGCTGCGCATTTCTGGCAGAGACATCAAAGATAATATTCTTGGTTTGGCTGGAATTGGGCTCTCATTTCTTGAGACTAAATCCATCCTTCTCACAGGTATCCTGTCGGTTATTTGCATATGGTTATTGGTGGATATGATTTCCACATTGCGTGAATCCTTTTTTCAGCTCAGGGAAAAACATGTGCCATTGGTCATCAACGTTGGCGATGATGACGATTTTGTGGATGGTATGCGCTTAACCGCTAATCAAATGCTGCAGGCGGATCATTTCCATCCAGAAACTTACAAGAAGTATTTTGATGTCGAGAAATCTGATCTATCCGTGCATCGCGAAATATTCCTGAGCCATAACCAGGAAGAATGGTATCGTGTGCTGCGCCGATTTGAAAGCAAAGTCAACCTGCTGAACACGCGTCTGCAGGGGCGGCGCAACTTCCATATCTTTATGAAGTGCCCGGTCGCGCTGGCGCTGGGGTTGGGTGCGGTTTCCGGTTCCAAGAACGCAGTTATACTCTATCATTATATCGACAGCCGCTACGCCAAAGTATTTGACCTGCACTGCGATGAAGAGACCGCGATCATGGGTACGCACGCCCTCAAAAACCCGGTCGAACAGCCCTTTGAGTATTTCGAGGTTGTCGAACCAAAAAGGATCAAGCCAACACTGTATATCGCTATCGGCGCGGCTTCGCACCCACCTAACGCTTCCGTCACACAGTACGCCAAAGGTAAAGACGCATGTATAGTGTCTCTCAACAATACCTATGGAAACACACTGGGAATAGATCGGGACTGGCGCAGAGCGGCACAGGAATGCATCACCGTCATCCGGAAATGGGCCACGAAAAAGGAAATCCAAAACGTGGAGATCTTTATCAGCAGCCCGCTGGAGCTGGCGTTTGGGATTGGAATGGGTCTGGGCACGCCAACCAGGATCACCATCAACCACTGGTTCCGCGAGGAAAACGCCTATCATCCGGTCTTCAATCTCAATGAAATATAAAGATCGAAAATAGAATAACCATCACCTGGTATACACATGCATAATCAAATCCAAAAAATTGAGTGAAAACCATGATCGTGCCTGTCCCTTTGATCACTTCCCCATCCCTAACATTTAATTTAATCGTGTATTTAGACGCAAAACAGATCATTTTGGACAAGAAAGATTCACCCAAAGGTGCGCCATGAATACTGACCTAACCCGTTTTATCAACCCTGTACCGGTAAGAAACCAGGCGGTAGCGATCGTCTCGCAGATGAAAACCTATAACAAACCCTGGCTCAAAGCCGCTGCCATCCAATATTGGATCAGGAACAATATCACTTATATATCCGACCCAACTGACAATGAATATTTCGCGAAACCGGAAGAAACAATCGCCACCCGTGGTGGCGATTGTGAAGATTTTTCAATCCTCTTTTGCTCGATGTGCATGGCAGTTGGCGTAAGGATAAGGATCCATATTGTCGAAAAGGATCGGCTCGGCCATGCCTTCTCTTCGATCTTTTGTGAAAACGAACCCATCACTGCCATCGTGGAGGATATCAGGAATTTTTATAAAAATAGAAACGTCTATATTGGCAGCAAAGAGATCTTTACTTACGATCACCCGGCCAACAGCCGCTGGTTGATCGTTGATCCACAGGCGCGCTTCATTGGCGACATGCAAGGGATCATCAAGATGGGATATGCGAGTTACCAGAACGGAAAATACCGCTGGATAGCCAACCATTTTTTCTATAATCACCCTTAAGGTAATCACCTTCTGATAGTCCGGTGCGCCAAAAAGCGTGTTACACGGTGCGGATAGCGGCACGCTGGGCAACGCTGTCTTTCCCCGGCAGTTTGAAGCCATGCAAATCGGTTGAACGCCACCGCCATATTGCTTGCGCATGGCAGTCCACCGCGGGTAATCAAACCCTGCTAAGACAATGCACCTGATGCCATCTGCCGGGGAACACAGCCCACCCCGACACGGCAAACGCAGATAATTGTGTAGGTACTTGACAGAAAAATGTGATCTTATTCGTCCATCGATCGCAGGATATCGTCACTGGCCTGCTGCTCAGTATCAGACAACACCTGCATCACCTCCGCTAACACTTCCAAATTACCCGGCGACGGATCGTTTCGCACCGCTTCAACCAATGCGATGATACTATCCCTGGTTTCCTGGTCCAATTCTGAATCATCCAGCGCTGCGATGATCTGGTCCAACATCTCTTTCAGTTCTTTTGCTTCCAATATATTTCTCTCCCTTTCTTCATTTGCTTGCCATTTGATCTTGAACTTTCTTTGCTTGCGCGCACTAAAAATGGTTTCTTTCCCTCCCCAAGCTGTGCTTTCTCTAAACGCAGCTGATATCGCGCAGGCCTGGTCATCTTGCCGGCAGATCATCTGCGCGCAACAGAGATCCGTGTCAATTCCTGCTGAGGTATCAATTTGTCGCTTAATTATATGTTGGGTTGCATCCTCCAACCCAACATTACTAGTGTCAGTTCCTACCGAGGTATTGATCTGTTCTCTCCCAACTTGCTTGTCATTCCCGCGCAGGCGGGAATCCAATGTCATTATCTTCTAAGGTATTGATCTGTTCTCTCCCAACTTGCTTGTCATTCCCGCGCAGGCGGGAATCCAATGTCATTATCTTCAAAGGTATTGATCTGTTCTCGCAACAAATGACAATCCTAAACCCACCAATCACCAGTGTGTGTCAGTTCCTACTAAGGTATTGATCTGTTCTCACCTTTTGTGGTTTGAAAACCACAAAATTGATTTTAAAGTGTCAGTTCCTACTAAGGTATTGATCTGTTCTCACCAGATAATCTATATGAGACAGAATACTACTTGTACCATAAGGAGTGTTAGTGTCAGTTCCTACTAAGGTATTGATCTGCAGCCATAAACCTTATCCTGGTCAAGTGTCTTGTAACCATCCACAGGATGGTTACAACTACTAAGGTATTGATCTGTTCTCACCTCAAAAGCCTAATGAACCCCCAGCAGGTGAAATACACGTGTCAGTTCCTACTAAGGTATTGATCTGTTCTCACCGGGTGTCAGAGGGTAACGCTATTTTCTTGTGGTCCAGTAAGTATCAGTTCCTACTAAGGTATTGATCTGTTCTCACCCAGTCTTGTCGGGTGATTATAATCCAGCCGTTGCCTCGTGTGTCAGTTCCTACTAAGGTATTGATCTGTTCTCACCTGCACCCAAGGAAATTGTCTCCGCAATTTGCGAAGGTAGTGTCAGTTCCTACTAAGGTATTGATCTGTTCTCACCCCAGAGTAAAAGAATGAAAAATATTATCTGTGTAGTACTGTGTCAGTTCCTACTAAGGTATTGATCTGTTCTCACCTTATGAAAAAACTGTTTTTGTTAGGGATTGTGTTGTGTCAGTTCCTACTAAGGTATTGATCTGTTCTCACCCGCCCCATCCAATGGCGGTATAGTGAAAGAGGAGGAATAGTGTCAGTTCCTACTAAGGTATTGATCTGTTCTCACTTAGCTGCTCATTTCTGCGTGCTTGACTGTGATGACGAGTGTCAGTTCCTACTAAGGTATTGATCTGTTCTCACAAACAGGTGGTTACCGCTAGTGGTGAGAATCTTTTATCGTGTCAGTTCCTACTAAGGTATTGATCTGTTCTCACCGGGAGGTTTTGCTCAGTCAACGGATAGAAGAGCAGGCGTGTCAGTTCCTACTAAGGTATTGATCTGTTCTCACCTGGTAGTTCTCGCTATAATAGTGAGCGCTTGCTCCACGAGTGTCAGTTCCTACTAAGGTATTGATCTGTTCTCACCCGTTTATAGGATGGAAGGGACAGGTAAGTTTCCCTCAGTGTCAGTTCCTACTAAGGTATTGATCTGTTCTCACCCGCCCGATACCTACATGCAGGATAATGACTAAATTTATCGTAGTGTCAGTTCCTTCTAAGGTATTGATCTGTTCTCACCGATGTTCGATTTAACCGATGCTTCAAACTACTTGGGTGTCAGTTCCTACTAAGGTATTGATCTGTTCTCACCGGGAGAGCATAATGGCACGAAAAAAGAAAGATAAGTGTCAGTTCCTACTAAGGTATTGATCTGTTCTCACCTACTTAGGTTTAATGTTTCTCCTGTTTTGGGGAAAGTGTCAGTTCCTACTAAGGTATTGATCTGTTCTCACCTCGAGGACGAGGGTGAACTCTTGGGGGAGTCAACCCTAAAGAGTGTCAGTTCCTACTAAGGTATTGATCTGTTCTCACCAGTAGAAAGGGATTATTCTCTTTTGAGCCAGGCGTTTCGTGTCAGTTCCTACTAAGGTATTGATCTGTTCTCACCGAAAAAGTGAATAGTGTAAGTATTTTTTATTTCTGATGTGTCAGTTCCTACTAAGGTATTGATCTGTTCTCACCATAAGGGGGTAACAGAGGGAATTGAATATAAACAAGATCCAAAAAGTGTCAGTTCCTACTAAGGTATTGATCTGTTCTCACAGAAGGGAAGAAAGCACTTTGGCAGAAATAGGATTAATGAGTGTCAGTTCCTACTAAGGTATTGATCTGTTCTCACCGGTTGGTATTTTCAATTGCCAAACCAATTCCTGGATGTGTCAGTTCCTACTAAGGTATTGATCTGTTCTCACCCCGCAATCTTAGTTTATGCGGACGTAATACCTACGTATTAGTGTCAGTTCCTACTAAGGTATTGATCTGTTCTCACCTAACCCTCATAGATGAGAAAGGTAGGTGTGAATAAGTGTCAGTTCCTACTAAGGTATTGATCTGTTCTCACCGGTTGGTATTTTCAATTGCCAAACCAATTCCTGGATGTGTCAGTTCCTACTAAGGTATTGATCTGTTCTCACCCCGCAATCTTAGTTTATGCGGACGTAATACCTACGTATTAGTGTCAGTTCCTACTAAGGTATTGATCTGTTCTCACCTAACCCTCATAGATGAGAAAGGTAGGTGTGAATAAGTGTCAGTTCCTACTAAGGTATTGATCTGTTCTCACCGGTTGGTATTTTCAATTGCCAAACCAATTCCTGGATGTGTCAGTTCCTACTAAGGTATTGATCTGTTCTCACCAATGGAAGGTTGCAAGAATATAATGATCACGACTTTTGGGTGTCAGTTCCTACTAAGGTATTGATCTGTTCTCACCTTGCGATGCAACTCCTGGGACCAATGGGGTATCCCTGGTGTCAGTTCCTACTAAGGTATTGATCTGTTCTCACCAAAGGAGACAACATCATTTTAAAAGAAGGTGACTCTTTAAGTGTCAGTTCCTATTAAGGTATTGATCTGTTCTCACCGGTGCAAGGATTGGCAACCCACGCAGAACATCGAACAGGCGTGTCAGTTCCTACTAAGGTATTGATCTGTTCTCACCATGAGGCTAAGGTAGCTAAAGAAGAAGACATCAGCTAGTGTCAGTTCCTACTAAGGTATTGATCTGTTCTCACCTTGTTAGTCGCAGTTTTGTTTGTTTTGGCGAGTTTACTGTGTCAGTTCCTACTAAGGTATTGATCTGTTCTCACCAAGCAGACTGAAACGATAGTATGGCATCCGTATCCTGTGTCAGTTCCTACTAAGGTATTGATCTGTTCTCACCCGAGAAATGGGAAACCATCAGTATTATCCTTGTTTTGTGTCAGTTCCTACTAAGGTATTGATCTGTTCTCACCGAGCGTATGGAGATGTTCATATCCATAGCACTAAGGTCCAGTGTCAGTTCCTACTAAGGTATTGATCTGTTCTCACCAATAAGGAGATAAAATGCAAACAATGAATTTGTTTTAGTGTCAGTTCCTACTAAGGTATTGATCTGTTCTCACCAGAAAACAGTTAGTAAATTAATACTCCGTGAAGACTACAGAGTGTCAGTTCCTACTAAGGTATTGATCTGTTCTCACCTTCCTCAATGCTCAGCAGCACAGGTCGTGGAAAAACCCACAGGGTGTCAGTTCCTACTAAGGTATTGATCTGTTCTCACCGCAAGTACAAAATATGTTTTACATTGGTGGCATGATGTGTCAGTTCCTACTAAGGTATTGATCTGTTCTCACCATACAAGAGATTTTCTGTTCCGAGTTGTCATAATTGTGTGTCAGTTCCTACTAAGGTATTGATCTGTTCTCACCAAATGAACGCAATAGATGCAATTAGGAGACTTTTTGAAAGTGTCAGTTCCTACTAAGGTATTGATCTGTTCTCACCGTCTGTCATCGCAAGAAGTGGTTTGTTGATGGCTTAGAGTGTGTCAGTTCCTACTAAGGTATTGATCTGTTCTCACCTGTTGCCCATTATAAAAAGGGAGTACATCATGATTTTTCCGTGTAAGGTGTCAGTTCCTACTAAGGTATTGATCTGTTCTCACCAATCAGATGGTTAAGTCCATCTGATAACGACGCAACGTGTCAGTTCCTACTAAGGTATTGATCTGTTCTCACCTGCAACATTTTGGGCTTGCAGCGTGCCCACCCCCCACATCTGGGGGTATTGGTCCCCAAAATCGCCGTTTTGGGGCTTTGCGAGCAATATGGTTTTCTGCTGCGTAGGCTGTGTTGCTCGCAAAATCGTGCTTTTCTACCGCCACATCTGGCATATTCCTCCTTTCTTACCGCCATAGATTGGCATATACACAAACCATTTTGCGAGCAATGTAGAAATCATCACTACCCCCCCTGTCGCTCGCAAAACACTGCTTGTATCCTGTCAAGGTGCTGTCTCCATTATACAACATATATCTCTTTTTCAACCGTGATCTCATGCCGGCCAATGATCTCAGTCTTTTTCAGGCACGCTTTGCACAGCGTGTAAATACGCACATGGTCATGCCGCGCTTTCACTGTTTTGCGGATCATAGCCCGCATCTGCACCAGCCGTTCCGCATCCAATATGCATTCAAACACGCTGTATTGCACCGGGCTGCCGTAATCCTTCAATCTCTTGTGCAATTTCGTGCGTCGCTTGTCATTGGATATGTCATACACCACAATATAAAACCCTTTGTCGCTCATCTCACCGCCACTGCTTGATATGCTTCAACTTCATCCAGCAAAAGCCGCCGCACCTGGATCGCCTGCACCTCAAATAATTTCTGGTACGATAGCGGCCTGCCGGTCTGCGGCAGCGTCAATCGCGTCTGCAGGCGCCGGTTGTACCATGTCAGGAATTTCCGCAATCCTTTTTTGGAAAGCATGCACTGCCCATCCTCCATCGCGAAATCCTTTTCTGTTATCTGGCGATGATTGATCATCCGCAGCACGATCGAGTCCACGATCAGCGGACGAAATTCTTCCATCAGGTCCAGCGCCAGCGCTGGCTTGCCGTTGCCCTCCGCGTGAAATAGCCCTGCATACGGGTCCAGCCCTGCCACTTCAACAGCGGTGATCAGCGAGTTCGCCAGCAGCGTATACCCCAGGCTCAGCAGCGCGTTGACCGGGTCGCGCGGCGGGCGCCGCACCCGCTTGTTAAAAGAAAAAACGGATTGGCGGCTGAGCGCCGCCCGCAGGATGGCGAAATAGGCACGCGCCCCATAGCCCTCAATCCCCTTCAGCGCTTCCACGTCTTTGGCCTGGGCGGCATCGCGCTCACAGCGTGCCACGGCATCCAGCGCTTTTTGCAGGGGTTCGCGCTCCTCCGCGCCAAACTTGCGCAGCATGCGCATCGCCATCACCCGGCTGTTGTGCAGCTTGCCGCGCACAACCTCCCGCGCGAAAATCAACCGCAGCGTATCGTCCTGTCCGGCGCTGTATTGCCGGCGTAGCAGACGTGTATCACGCGCGCGGGCGGGCTGCAGACGGCCTAGTAATTTTCCGCTCTGCGTGATGATCGACAATCCCACCCCCTGGGCCAGCAAGGTCCGCATGGCCTGCGTGGTCACCCCCACCGATCCCAGGATGACCACCTCACTGATCCGCATCAGCGGCAGCGAGGCGATCACCGCGTCATCTTTCACCACCAGCAATCGCTTGTATTCTTTTTCGATCCGTGCGCCAGGTTCTGTCACATACAACGTGGGCATGCTCTCCTCCTCAATAGAACGCGGGCGGATGGCGGTACAGCGCTTTCAGCTTGCGCCCGCGCACCTCCACCCGCTTGTCTTCACAGGTATAGCTATAGGTGTCGCGCAGGAAATCGACACCCAGAAAAGTGAATCCGCTGTCAAAATCGGAAAGATAAGTCTTTTGCGGCGAGAGCGCCAGCCGTGAAGCCGTGATGACCGCGTCCAGTGCTGTCTGCGCATGGTCCATCTCCGCCACACTGCGCGCGAGCAGGATGAAATCATCCGCGTAGCGCACCAGTTTGCATCCGGCGCAGGACAGCCGCGCGTCCAGGTTGTGCAGGTAGATGTTGCACCACAGGGGTGAGATGACCGCACCCTGCGGGATGCCAAGTGCCTGGTGTCGCTTGCGGCGTGAAACGGCCAGCCATTTTTCCATCAGGTTGAGCACAAACCAGTCCGATATCACCCGCCGCACCCGTTCCATCAGCAGCGTTTGGTCGATCTTGTCAAAACAGTCGTCAATATCAGCGTTAAGCACCAGACGGTAGCCCAGATCACGGAAATGCAGCACCTGCTGCACGGCAGTGGCGCAGGAACGGTTGCGGCGGTAGCCGTGGCTGCAGTTGAGGAAGCGCGCCTCGAACAGCGGGTTGATCACCGTCAGCATCGCGCGCTGCAGCACCTTGTCGCTCACATTCAACAGACAGATCTCGCGTGTGCCGCCGCTTTTCTTATGAATGCTGATGCGTTTTGGTTTGCCAGCGCGGTATGTGTTGGCGCGTACCTGTTCGCGTATGCGCGCGATATTCGCCTCCCAGTTGCGGTTCCAGCGCGACACGTTGACCCCGTCCAGACCGGGTGCGCCTTTCTTTGAAAGCACATCCTGCCAGGCTGCAGACATATTGTCCGCGTCAAGAATGCAGTCGATCAATCTCTCATCGCCGATGATCCCTCCTTTATATACAGTCTAATATTTGCCTGGAATGATGCTGCGATGGTGTCTGGCTGCATGCCAGGCCGGTCCTGCCCCAGCCGGCTATAACCCGGGCAGGTCTGTAAAACATGACTTGCTCCGGGTATAAGCGCTCAGCTCCCGCCAGGGTATTGATCACTTTTTACCTTTAAAGGTGACTCTGATTATGTCTTGGCAAATGCCGTGTGTCAGTTCCTGACAAGGTATTGATCTGTTCTCTCCCAACTTGCTTGTCATTCCCGCGCAGGCGGGAATCCAATGTCATTATCTTCTAAGGTATTGATCTGTTCTCACCTTTGAATAACACCCGTTTGTATGACGGGTGTGTGTAGTGTCAGTTCCTACTAAGGTATTGATCTGTTCTCACCCAACTTGCTTGTCATTCCCGCGCAGGCGGGAATCCATTGTCAGTTCCTCCCAAGGTACCAATTTGCCGCTTTATTAAAGTAGGTTGGGTTGCGCCCTCCAACCCAACATTACGGATGTTAGTTCTTTCTTAGGTATTGATCTGTTCTTACCTAACTTGCTTGTCATTCCCGCGCAGGCGGGAATCCAATGTCATTATCTTCTAAGGTATTGATCTGTTCTCACCTTTGAATAACACCCGTTTGTATGACGGGTGTGTGTAGTGTCAGTTCCTACTAAGGTATTGATCTGTTCTCACCCAACTTGCTTGTCATTCCCGCGCAGGCGGGAATCCATTGTCAGTTCCTCCCAAGGTACCAATTTGCCGCATAATTAAAGTAGGTTGGGTTGCGCCTTCCAACCCAACATTACGGATGTTAATTCTTCCTTAGGTATTGACCTGTTCTCACCCAACTTGCTTGTCATTCCCGCGCAGGCGGGAATCCATTGTCAGTTCCTGCCAAGGTATCAATTTGCCGCATAAATAAAGTAGGTTGGGTTGCGTCCTCCAACCCAACATTACGGATGTTAATTCTTCCTTAGGTATTGATCTGTTCTCTCGCAACTTGCTTGTCATTCCCGCGCAGGCGGGAATCCAATGTCATTATCTTCGAAGGTATTGATCTGCAGCCATAAATCTTATCCTGGTCAAGTGTCTTGTAACAATCCACAGGATGGTTACAACTACTAAGGTATTGATCTGTTCTCACCAGTGTGTTCACTCCACTATCTCGTACACATAGGAGGTGTATCGATGAAAAGTGTCAGTTCCTACTAAGGTATTGATCTGTTCTCACCAACTGCGCGAGCAGTTGAACACAGCCAAGGCTTCCCTAAGGGAAGGTGTCAGTTCCTACTAAGGTATTGATCTGTTCTCACCTAAAGGAGAGATTAATGAACGCTTTAAATGTTTTTTGTATCAGTTCCTTCTAAGGTATTGATCTGTTCTCACCACTGTTTGACCTTGTTCGCGAGTACCCCGAACAAGTGAAGCTGGTTATAAAGTGTCAGTTCCTTCTAAGGTATTGATCTGTTCTCACCAGAAATACGAGGACAGACTGCGAACACAGAAGGAGATGTGTCAGTTCCTACTAAGGTATTGATCTGTTCTCACGGATCGGGCGAGGTTGAGGAAGTGAAGACGGATAAGGTGTCAGTTCCTACTAAGGTATTGATCTGTTCTCACGATACTTTCTCAAAAGATTATGAGAGGGCCTGTTTCGGTGTCAGTTCCTACTAAGGTATTGATCTGTTCTCTCCCAACTTGCTTGTCATTCCCGCGCAGGCGGGAATCCAATGTCATTATCTTCTAAGGTATTGATCTGCAGCCATAGAGTTTATCCTGTTCAAGTGTCTTGTAACCATCCACAGGATGGTTACAACTACTAAGGTATTGATTTATTCTCACCCAAACTGCCCTCATGGCACGCATAAAGGGGGAGTGATGGTGTCAGTTCCTACTAAGGTATTGATCTGTTCTCACCCACGAAGTTCCATTGGGATTCTTCTCAATAGGATTTACGGTGTCAGTTCCTACTAAGGTATTGATCTGTTCTCACCATGGTCTCCAAGACCGTCTATATCTGTACAGAATACCGGTGTCAGTTCCTACTAAGGTATTGATCTGTTCTCACGATATCCGTGCCTTTGGCAAGGTTCTCGGTTGGGTAACTGGGTGTCAGTTCCTACTAAGGTATTGATCTGTTCTCACTGTCGTAACTCTCATGCTCGGCGTGAGCGCTTGCTGGTGTAAGTTCCTACTAAGGTATTGATCTGTTCTCACACAGGGTCGGATCGGATAAATGTTTTGAAATAAGTGGTGTCAGTTCCTACTAAGGTATTGATCTGTTCTCACCGCAATCCAGAAGAGGTTGGATATGGTTTAATTTGGTGTCAGTTCCTACTAAGGTATTGATCTGTTCTCACAAATTTTATATACACGGAAAGCTATTAAAGATCCTTGATTCGTGTCAGTTCCTACTAAGGTATTGATCTGTTCTCACCACGCACAGACCGCAAAGCGCGAATTCATCAAAAAGTTTGTGTCAGTTCCTACTAAGGTATTGATCTGTTCTCACCAGGAGTTTATTGATGAGAATAACTTTGCTCATTATATTGTGTCAGTTCCTACTAAGGTATTGATCTGTTCTCACCCGAAGGGCAACGGCAAAGGCGAGGCAGGATGGTCCGTGTCAGTTCCTACTAAGGTATTGATCTGTTCTCACCAATCATGGAGAGGAACTGCGTGAAAAGGGATATGCAATTCGTGTCAGTTCCTACTAAGGTATTGATCTGTTCTCACCAATGCCAATCAAATTGGCATTGTCTTCGGCTGGAACCTTTCGTGTCAGTTCCTACTAAGGTATTGATCTGTTCTCACCAAAAGATGACAACAATTAGAGCGATAAAACGAGTTAGGTGTCAGTTCCTACTAAGGTATTGATCTGTTCTCACCTTAGAAGCAAACGAATTCCACAGCATAGAAACATGCGCCGATTATCTGGTGTCAGTTCCTACTAAGGTATTGATCTGTTCTCACCCGTCGCCGTCATAGGCAAACCTGGATGGGGCAAGTCTCATATGCTTGTGTCAGTTCCTACTAAGGTATTGATCTGTTCTCACCTGCAACATTTTGGGCTTGCAGTGTGCCCACCCCCCACATCTGGGGGTATTGGTCCCCAAAATCGCCGTTTTGGGGCTTTGCGAGCAATATGGTTTTCTGCTGCGTAGGCTGTGTTGCTCGCAAAATCGTGCTTTTCTACCGCCACATCTGGCATATTCCTCCTTTCTTACCGCCATAGATTGGCATATACACAAACCATTTTGCGAGCAATGTAGAAATCATCACTACCCCCCCCTGTCGCTCGCAAAACACTGCTTGTATCCTGTCAAGGTGCTGTCTCCATTATACAACATATATCTCTTTTTCAACCACCTGCCAGAAGGGTCACTCTGTTCACGATGCGGTCCGCCGCGGTGCCCGCCCTCCCTCACAATCTCTTAATCCGAAAAAACATCAAATGGTGTTTCTTTCTGCTCAGGCAGTTTCAGGCTCTCAGCGATCTCCGCTTCCACTTGCGCGCGCGGGCGCCCATATCTCATGCGCGAACGCCGCCGCACCTCTTCCGCTGTGCGCTCATCGCTTTCCCACTCTTCATAAATGTTCTGCATCAAAAAAGGCTCCAGAGTTTTGCCTGCGGCATACGTGCGGATCGAAGAGATGAAATTGGGCAGGTCACACAGGTCCTCAGCATAGAAAGAAGGTTTATACAGCGGCTCCAGCTTGTGCGCGTCCTCCTGGCTGACGCGGAAGCTCGCGATCGTGCCCACATTCCCAAAAATGGCGTCCGTGATCTTCTTGTTTTCGATCTGCGTCAGGAACTGGTTGGCAAGGATCAATCCCATCCGGAATTTCCGCGCCTCCGAAAGAAGCCCGGCGAAGGTCTCTGTGGCGATCGACTGGAATTCATCCACATATAGATAAAAAGGAACCCTGTCAGATTCCGGCATCGTTCCGCGCCGCATCACCTCTTTCTGGAAGATCGCCATCAGCATCATCCCCAAAAAGCTCGCGTTCGCCTCACCCAGCGCGCCCTTGGAAAGATTGATCAGGAGGATCTTGCTCTGGTTCATCACTTCGCCAATTTGGATCGTCGAATGGCGCTGCCCAAATATCAGCCGCATGCGCGGATCAAGCACAAAATCATCGAATTTCGAATTGACATATTCGCCAAAGCTGGCTTCCTGTGGATTCCTTTGGTATGGATAATTGGTTTGCGGTAGCACATTCTCAACCCAGATCTTCAGCAATTCATCTGCCCATTTCAGCGGCAGCCATTTTTTCCAGAAAGATTGATGGTTAAAGATCTCATAGAATTCCAACAGCGTGCCGGGCCGCTCCGGGTCAGACATCACCAGCAGGGTGTTCATTTGAAGGTGCTTATAAAAGATCGGACCGGTGATCACGTTCTTGCTGCTTCCGTATTTATCATGTAAAAATTTTTCCATGATCGCGCGCATCTCGCGCATCACAAAGTGGCGTTCCTGCGGCGTTTTGCATTCCAGCATATTGAAACCCGCTGGATGATCCATGTCGGTCGCATCAAACAACACCACATCATCCATACGATGCTGTGGCACCATTCTCAGCAAATCGTTATAAAGATCTCCATGCGGGTCGATCACGGCCAGCCCCTTTCCATTGCGCATATCGGAAAGGATCATATTCTTCAGCAGCGTGGTCTTGCCGGTGCCGGTTTGACCGACCACATACATGTGCCGGTGGCGGTCCTGGTCGCTGATCGCGATCGGTAACGATTGGCCCAGAAACGTGTTTCGTCCGATCAGGCAGCAATGATCACCGAGAGTTTTTGTGTTTTCAACGATCTCTCTGGGGGGTGGTTGGTGGCGGAAATCATGGACAGAAAAACCAGCGATATTCTGGTCTGTTGCGATAGGGAAGCGGAACGCAGCCGCGGCCTCATCGCTTGAGAATAGATCCTTCACCCGCTCTAACCCCTGCGGCGCGCGGTTGCTGATATGCGGAAATTCTCCAAAACATTCATGAAAGCGGATGATCTGTGAACGTTCTCCCGCGTTAAATGCATCCCGCACCGCGTATCCCCCTTCCTGCAAAGCAAGCAGTTCCGCCCCGGAAAACTCCTGGTGTCCTTTTGGAAAAGGCGAAATATACCCCCCCAGCATATTCAGGAACATGGCAGGCAGTTCTTCAGTGCTGGCAACCATCACTTGCATCTCAAAAGGGTTGCTGGATAACTGGTCATATTGGACCATGAATGATTCAACCAGAATGCGGGCGCGGTTCTCAAAAATTCGCATCTGGGTGGAGGTATCTTGCGATGGATCCGGCATTTCACACAGGGCGATCAAATCTAACAACCCTTTGGATTCAGCTTTCGTCAATCGGGTCGGCGTCAGGCTGACAGTATATACGATCGGTTCATCATGCATCATTAAAGTTTGGATCACTTTTTCCACATCCTCATCTGTGGATTGAAAGGGCTTGATGCGGTAGATGGTTTCAGAGCGGGCAGATTGGCCGCAAGGTTCCTCAGCGCTGGCTGCAAACCCCAGATGGGGCTTCTGAAGAAATTGATCAAGGCGGATATGCTCTTCCCGCCGGTTGATCGAAGCAAAATGCGCGCTTTCCCACGCGATCGGCTGCCACAGCATCATAAAATCTTCTGCTTGCGTCACCGGCTCCCATTCATGATCAATAAAATATCCGCCCAGCAGCGCTAATATTTCATGCTCGGCTTTTCGGCTGGCCTTTAATACCTCTTCTCGGTGATCTCCGCCAACGCGCACAAGCAGGCATACGTCCACCTCAACCGAAGAGAAGGTTTGATTGTCAGGTCTGACGATCATCCGTAAACCATAAGCGATCGGGGGATGAAGCTGATGTAAGCAGGCAATAAATGTCGCGAAGCGGTTGTTGATCGAAATGCGCATTTGCCGGTAGTAGTCAAAAAACAAACGCGCTGAAGGACATGAATTGAGTTTGATCGCGAACACACCGCTGAATGGAAACCGGTCCTCTCTTTCTCCCTCAATGATCTTCACGTAACACATTTCCTGCATTGTTCGCCCTCCTCAAATAAAAATAAGAAAACATCAACTGATCGGTCAGTGCTGATTTTTCCATCCATTATACCGCCCCTGCAGCCGAAACCGGCGCTGATAAAATGCGATGATCAGATGGGCGCACAAAAAGCAACACCAGCACAGATGAGATCACGCGCTGGTGTTGAATGATGATCGTGGCCTGATCCCAGGATGTGTTCAACCACTGCAAAGTCAATGGCAGCTCAATCCGCCATCCGTTTTCCTCCCCATTGTTGGACAATCTTATCGTCATATTCATCAGCAACAGTCAGCACGGCCTGGACTGTATGATGCAATTCTTCCTTATCACAGGTCGAGCCCAATATCGTCTGTTCAAAAAAGACATTATCCTTGCTATCCAGCCCAAAAGCGCCAAACCGCATCCGATTATTTGCTCTAAGCAGGAATAACATCAGTTCAGCCGTCATCTCTGGCCCGATCACAACATACGATCTGGCACAAATCACCGCTTCATCATCCCCCCAGGAATCTACATACACTTCAGTCAAAGCAGAGCCAACCCGCACGCCAAAAACAGGCGCGTCTTTTCTTTCGCCCGAAAAGGTGCCGAAAAGCTCTTTGATCCAGGGGCGGATCTTTTCATATGTGTTCTTTTGTGCTTCTGTTTTAAATTCCACGTTTCCTCCTGATTAAAATTTAAGATTAATCGATGATTCTAATCTGATCATTTTCAACACAAATCTCGATCGGCACCTCCTTTCGCTTCCCGGCGTCTGGTAAGAATGGGATAAGCTCCGGGCACAGGACATCATCCACCCACCTTTCCCAGTTTCGGTCATTATTCACAAATTCATTGGTGTTCAGCCAGTTTACAAAACCCGGATTCCACGCAATATCCAAACCAAACGCTTTGTATTTTTCTGTGATCTCCATCAATTTTTGATTGACAAGGTCACCCTGAGGGTTGATTTCATTCGCTTCGTTGCGGTCAAAGAACAGATCAACGCAATTACCCAGGGGCATACCCAGTTTTCTACGGATGTCATCAAATTGCGCATCATCCGTTTTTTCTTCTGGTTGCTCTTGCATAAACCCCAGGCTGGATTTTCGCGCCTGTGTGTCCATATTGGTTGTCATAATAACTACCGTATCACTGAAATAGATGGGTTTACCCTGTCCATCGATCAGGGCTCCGTTTTTTAATCCCTGCGCGATCACGTCACGAATGGAAGGGTGACATGCGTCGATATGGTCAAAAATTACCACACACCATGGCGTTTGCTTCAATCGATAAAGTGGCAGATTATCACTATACCCTACATAACCCGGGGGTGCTCCGATCAGCATGGAAATATCGTGCGTGGCCAAAAAACGAGCCAGATCGATATAGATAACCCTATCCGCATCTCCAAACAATGTTCGGGCGATCGACGCCGCAATCGTTTCGGCATCTTTTGCGGCCTTCTTGGACAATAAGATACAGGCATTCGATCTGTTTGGGTGAATATCCAGACCGCGCATCGTCACCTGCAGGCGGTTTGAAAGAGCCTTGATATCATACGCGTCAAGAACATTTCTGGCGGAAAGATCATCCGTAAGATCAAGAATACGGTCCTGCACATCCAAAGGCATGCCAACCATGCGCTTCGCAATGTGTTGTGCGTCATTGATCGATAACCCATCTTTATTATTAGCAATCGAAAATGCATAACATTGCTCCAAAAGATCGATCGCTTTATCTGGAAAGTAGCGATTACGCATGAAATCATCCGCAAATTGGATCAAATAGTTAAGCACCCCATCATGGACAGTGATATTTTTTCTTTTTTGTAAAACCAGTTGATGAGATTCCAAAACATGATAGGTCCGCTCTTTTGATAGCTCTTGAACCCGGATGGGTTGGAAACGGCGCTCAAGCGCGCTATCCGCTTCAATAAAGCGCCGATACTCATCATCGGTAGTTGCGCCAATACAGGCGATCTCTCCGCGCGCCAACACCGGTTTCAGGATGCTGGCAATATCCGTGGTGCCTGGCCTTCCGCCCGCGCCGATGATTGTGTGAATTTCATCAACGAATAAGATCACTTTTCGCCTGGAGGCTTCCTCAAGGATCCCCTGCATTCGCTTCTCTACTTCACCCTGCATTTGGGCGCCTGCGGTTAGGAGAGAGGGTTGCAGCACGATCACTTCATGGCCTTCAAGAACATCCGGGATGCTGCCTACACTCATCTTTTGGGCAAAACCTTCCACGATCGCCGTTTTTCCCACACCCGCGGGCCCCACCAATACCGGGTTCCTTTTTGTCCTTCGGCATAGAATTTCAGTCATCAGATCAATTTCCGCATCTCTGCTGACAATCTCTGGCAGAGAACCAGATTTCGCTTCAGATGTGAGATTTCTTCCAAACTTATTCAGGAAGTCCTCCTGCGGCGTTTGTGCATCGTGCGCTTGGTTCGTCAGGATGAAATTGTCCAGCTTTTCCTCGTTTAGCGTTAACCCCATTTCAGAAATAACGATCGTGATCAGGTCGCGTTCAACCGCCTGCAGTTTCCCGCGTTTCTTTGCGTGGTCATAAGCACGCTGGATCAATTCTTTTTCTGATAATGGTTTCCCAAAATCCCCATCTTTCATTTTCTTCAAAGTTTGTTGTTTTTCAGCGTCGGCTGATAAACCTGCGACCATCCCCTCCACCATCATTCCATTCCGCTCCAGGATCGCCAGATACCAGTGGTGGCAATGAAGACCAGAGGTTGGATACTCCAGTAAAATTTTTTGAGCCAATTCAAAAATTATTTGTGCGCTTGTCGTTAGTTGATCATTCATCTAATTATCCCTCCCGAGAAAAGAAATCAATAAGATAAATATACATCAAAAAATGGTTTTTCTTGGCAGATATTTGCTCACTTAGAGGATTCAAGTCACAAACACCCGCCTTTCTTGAACCATTCAATACCTTGCTGACACAATACATAAACCACAATCTGCTTTTACCAACCAACCCGCCTCTGCGATGTTGGTATTGGCCTCACAATAAAGTTTCCATTTTAAAAGATCCCAACTGCTCTCGCCCTTTAAGTCCACTTGCTAATTCTTATACATTTCGACCCGCAGGGCATTGTTGAACAATACGCAAATGAGTGCGGGGATGCATTCAATGAATTCGCAACAATTGAATTGAGCAATAAGTGCTGTTTTGTGGTTTCATCCCTCCCGAACATGCTTGCAATGTAGTTCTCCTTTTCACGCAACATTTTGCCAGTCAAGAGATAACAAACATGAATTGCACCCACATCACCAGGTGGATTCTGTTTACCAATTAATTGGTATAAAATATATAGTATCGAAAAGGGATTCCAACAGATATATGCATAAACCACAATGAGGGAGATCAAAATGAGCATAACCGGACGAAAACAAATTTCACTGATCATCATGATGATCATCTTGCTCCAATTAAGTGCATGCACAAACTTGTTTGGAAGCAATGATCAGGAGACACAATTATTACTACAGCAGATCAACGTCCTGGAAACGCAGAACGCCTTGTTAAGGGAAAATCAGGAATCAAATAGCCAGGCGCCAGCGCCTCCATCAGAAGGATCCCAACCAGAAATAAGTATGGCATCCCCTGCTGAGGAATCTTTACCGGCAACGCCTGTGCAAGCAGGAACCCCGATCATATATCAGGGTTGGACCATGACCGTAAGCCAGGAATTGATAGTTTTTTCCGACGGGGGGTACTGGGGAATAACCATTTTTGTCAGGAATATGGGCGAGAACAGTCGTGTATTTCGATTTACGAACTCAGGCATAACCGCCAAAGATGATCTTGGTAACATATATTTACCGAGCAACCCCAGCATTACCTCTGTTTCAGGGTTGGGAAGCGGCTCATGCGAAGAACGTTACCATTATGTGAAGAATCTTGAAATCCGCGCGGGTGAGGTTGCAGAGATAAATTCAGGCCGATGGGGATATCACAACTGCTACTTGATCGATGGTATCCATATGTTTGATGGCCCAATTCCCCTGCAAGCCTCCCAATTGATCATCCATTTTGAAGATTTTGGGCCATATAGCGATATTGATGTCATCATCAATCTCTAATCGCGCTTGAGGTTATCAAACAATCGCTTCTATCTTTAATGATGATTACAGAAAAAAATAAATTTGTCCGTGGACATTGTCAAAGTTGTGGCGCGCCAATAATAAAGACAAAACAAAAAGGGAAATACCTCTGTCAATATTGCGGTACGGTCTATTTCGATAGTTCCTACACGGAGACAGGCTGGGAAGCAGATAAAAATGATCTTGAAATCGAAGAGGATCAGTTTTCATCGGCTGCCCATAAACCAGGTGCAGATGGTCGCAAACGGCAAATAATCACCCTGGGTGCGGTCCTGTGCGCGGTGATATGTTTGTTGATATTCATGGTTAACCGGTCACTTCGATCACCCGGCAACAACTATCCAGATGCATCCGAACAGATCATAAAACCCCAGATGCTGGCTGCTCTGCCTGCAGCTTCTCAAGCCGGCAAGTCGATTCCTTATAATAATTGGGAATTATCGCTTGATCCACAGATTGAAGTAAACAACAATCGCATTTTCCTGAAATTATCACTAACAAACTGGAGTGATGATATACAGGTGTTGAGGTATACACCAAACGATTTGGTCGTCTACGATGATCTGGGGAATACTTATTCCCTATTTCTGGGAAATTGCGATATCGATTTGCCGCATCTTGATCGGCAAATTTCAATAAAGCCAAACGAACAGGTGAGTATCAGATCAAACACATCCTGGTGTAATCGCGCGGAATACATCCCGGCTTTTTCCGGTGTCATTCCGTTAGATGCAAATCACTTATATCTTCACTTAAAAGAATTTGGTGTATTTCAAAACCTGACTTTTATTATTGACCTATAAATAATACCCAACAAATTATCTGCTTGTGGCCTTGGTTGTACGAGCGTTGAAGCATTATTTGCTGCTAGTGGGCGTTGTTCCACTTCAACATTTCTTTTGACGACGATATCTTGTCGCAAGGGCTTTCCGGCTGGTCTCCGTAAATCCTTCACCATTTTTCCTCCATCCGCATAAGAGGATGCTCAGCTTGGGATATAGAAGTGTGACAAATAATTTGGCATCCACAAATTGCGATGTATGTACAAATAAATATTGCAAGCGAGAAGCGGGAATGCAAGGCAGAAATATTACCTGTTTCGTCTTGTGAATAAACAAGCAAAAGTAATTATCAGATACGAACTAATGAGACTATGCATACCTCGCAAGAAATTGCTCGTATGGCGCAATCATTTTGAATAATATAATGATACTGATTGTATAAAGTATTTTATGGTTTAAAAATAGATTTGATGTTGGTGAGGTCAAAGATGAAAAATGCAATAGATATATTGTTCGAAAGTATTATTCAGCAATATGGAAATGAAGCAGCAAGGCTGATCATAAACGGAAAAAAAATGATTGTTATAGATTCACCAAAGAACACGAAAGTAAAGATTCCAACCATCCCGTTGAAATTAATGCAAATATTTTTACTTTTTCCACCGGATACAGCCATTCCAGTAAAGAAGGTTTTCATTGAAAGTGATAATTTACTTACAGCTGATTTAGCAACACAAATTCGTAATACCGTTGTGCCATGGTATCGAGGGAGGATGCTTGTTGAAGGTTCAAGGCCTGGTGATAGCGGAGGTAGTGGTTTACCAGGATCAGTAAGATTATTTTTCATAGGTGAAGACGGAATAGCTGAAGAAACTCAAATTGCAGCATTATGATGTGATTTATTTTAAGAAATGAAACATTGCACAATAATCCGACATAAAAAATATTCAGGGAAAAAATTTTCGTTGGACGGTTTACAGATAAAGAAGCACGAATACAATAATATTTATCAAAGAATCATCAAATGAGGGAAAAACGATGGCATCCATAATTTTGACCAACAGTTCATTAAGTGATCCCCGTGGCCCGATCGAATCCTTTGAATGGGGGAAGTTCATAATAAATGGAATCAATCATGAAAAAGGAATAAACGCGGGCAAAAATCTTCGGATTATAGGTGACGAAGTATCAAAATGGGAGGAGTTTAAAACGGGATTGGACCACCACGTATCAATTCAAAAAATCACAGGTTTACAAGGTAAGGGAATAGAAGTGCTGATCTTTGGCATCGGCGTGCATGGAGTGGTGCAAATCGATAGCGATGTCTTCGATTATCTCCAAAATGAGCTTGGCATCGCGGAGGTGTATTCACAGAAAACACCAAAAGCCTGCCAATCCTTCAATGATCAGTATGAATTGGTCAAAAAGGTTGCTCTCCTTGTGCACGGAACTTGTTAATGGCATTGCTTGCATACTGTGCGTGAATAAAGTAACAATTCCTGCAATAAAATCGTCAATGTACAAATTTTAAGGATTTGCAGCATGAAATCCTTATTGTTCTCATCTCTAAAATGTGAAATATAGAATAATAAATGACGCGACGATTTGCCTAAGGCATTCTGAGGATAAATTTCGTGTTCTTCCTTTGATATAATGTTTTTTGGAAATTCGCAAGCAGGGCTGATTACCTGTAAATATTTTTGCAAAAGGGATCAAAGTTTGTTTTTAAATTTGAAAATACTCTAACCGCTCTGCATATGTGGATAAGTTCTGCCATTTTTCCACTTCTTATTCATTTTCTTCAGATTAGATGAATGTGCTTGACCCTTTCAAGTGCCAATGTAGACATAGAAATTTTCCGAATCACATTATCTAATAAGAACCTAACTAAATTTCTGGTCCCTCCTAGGCCCTTGCACAGTTTTCTTCTCTTCATCACCCTTGAACGCAACATTTCCCAGTCAGCTTAATTGCGACGAAACACATCCAAATATTTCAATTGCTATTTTGACGATTAATTCATTTAATTTTCAATCAAATAAGGGAGGATTGGCACGAACACAACTCGCGATCCATCAGTCGGTCGGGTTGGGTTCTTAAGTTTACAAAAACTATTTCGTTCGCTTGGATCCATAAATCAATATGATATTTTTCTCTCAGAACTTTGCAGAGCTCGCTGTACAATGCTCAACAAAATAACTTACTACGGAGATCATCTTTCAGGAAAACAGTGCTGCTGTCTCTATCTAATCACATTCTCATATCCTCTAATCTGTCATTATTCGGCACGATTCTGTCCTTAAACCAGTCGATGGATAAGCGCAGCGGGCAGTTGAAATACTTACTCTCTCCTATTCGTTCTTCAGGAACAAACATTAAATAATCAAAAAAATGTCGGGTATTGTCGGGTTTTGTCGCCTTAGATGAACATTAACACACCAGATTGAGACATGCCGGGGGCATGTCGAAAAGAAGCCTGAACATGCTGATTAAACACAAACATGACGCATCCAGATTGAGATATGCCGGGGGCATGTCGAAAAGAAGCCTGAACATGCTGATTAAACACAAACATGACGCATCCAGATTGAGATATGCCGGGGGCATGTCGAAAAGAAACCTGAACATGCTGATTAAACACAAACATGACGCATCCAGATTGAGATATGCCGGGGGCATGTCGAAAAGAAACCTGAACATGCTGATTAAACACAAACATGACGCACCAGGGAATCGAACCCTGAACCTACTGATTAAGAGTTGGTTTCAGGCTTGTCTATAGTGTTTTTAAGCATCCATTGTGTCCATAGAGTGGAAAAAACAAGTGTCATTTTGTCCATTTTGTCCATTGTTTCCACCCTGTATTACCCCGGTTGCACCCGCGTTGCACCCGAAATAAGTAAGGAAAGGCGACTCAAATCTGCCTAAACAACTCTTAGTCTAGAATCGTAATTTTTTTTTAATCTCTATTGTTTTTAACTTTTTTCTTAAAAAAATTGTTTAGAACACTTATTGATTCAATTATTTTGAAAAAATAATTTGCTAATAAGGACTTCTGCATATCTTTTTCTCTTTTTACTACACATATGCATCTACTACAAATTTCCTTATATATAATTAATCAATTATTTGATTCTGGAGGGACAAATGGGCGATTCTCTAGATAAGTTAGTAAAGCGTTCATGGATTGAATTTAATAGTTATCTCACAAATGATTACCGAGATTTATTACTAGATCTTGCACTTTCCCATTATCCAGTCGCATCAGAAAATTTAAAGGGATATGTCAAACAGATATTTGACAACTCCATTGAGTTGCCGGGCTTTCGGCCAGGTCATGTTCCCGAAGAAGTAATAGTCAAAAGCAAACATAGATTTCAAAATTGGATCACCAGATTCCCGGGAATAGCAACTGCAATTGTATGTCTTTGGTCGGAAGTCTGCGATGAATACATTCAAATACTTTTCAAGTCTTGTGCAAAAAATGGAATAAAACTAAAAGAAGATTGGTCTTGGGAAAATGGAAAAGATGGATATTACATTTTTGAAGATGTACAGAAAATTACTGATATTTCAAATATCCTTACAGAACAATATAAATCCCCAGAATCCGACCATATTAAGCTAGCTGTATTATGGTTAAGTAGCAATTTCCTTTCAAGTCAAACTAATCCAGAATTAGAACTAGAAAATTCTTATACAGAAACTAGAGAAGGTACATCTATTAAAAAAAGTGAAAAGGAATTGGAAAAAATTATTTCTAAAAATGATATTGATAATATAGATAGGAAACCAGAAATATCAGAAGATCTTGGTCAAGTTAGTATTATGGATACTAATGTAGATTTACAAAAAGAATTAATAACCGTTCTTGGTTCAATAGAGTCTTTCATTAAGGACAAAAAATACTCAGAAGCAAGGGGAAAAGTCATTGAATTAGACACCTTACTAAAAAACACAATTAATGAAATGAAAATCATTGATGAACAGATTTCCGAGATTTTTCTCTCATTAGAATCAAGACCCGACCTGAAGGACGATTCTATTTCATGGTTGACGGAAAACAGAAATAAATTATCTATAAAAATTGCTTTTGAACATTTAAAGAAAATAAAAAAGAAAATCGCCGAATATGATAAGAAAAGAAAAAACCTCAAAGAAACCTTTGATATCGAACAAAATCGAAATAAAAGCCTAAAGTTTGAATTGGGGTCTTGGGAGAAATCTGATGAAATCTTAGATAACTCATTATTTTCTTTCAATCCCTCAGTCTCCACACTGATAGAAATCCAGAATAGAATTAAAACTCTTACAAATGAAAATACAAATCTAAAAAATAGAATTCAAAAACATCGAAACAACTTAGAGAATCAGGTCGTTAAATTATCAAAAAAAATATTAGTGGGGGGGTATAAGGGAATCGAGAAAATTTATGGCAATCATTCACTATCTGAATTAAATTCCCATGATTATCTAAAGAAAATAAATAATGAGGATTTGATCGTTGTTTTTAATAATCTTGAAGACATAATTAATACAATCTCAAAGAATGTTTTAGATGAGAATATTGTCAGTATTCTAGAAGAATTAAAGAAGAATTGGGAATTTGATAAATATACAGAAACTTTAGAACTACTGGCAAAAAAGAACCTGCCACTTGAAACACTTGTTTTTTCACTTACTGGCACATCCGCAAACCCGAATCCCGATTTATACAATTTCCCTTTGTCAGTAGTAAAAGCAATACTTGATTCACTTGAGAAGATTGATCTCAAACGTGATGAGTCATTTTTTAAATTCTTCACATACTTTGCTAATATTTTTTCCAAGACATGGTATTCAACAGATCTTGAGTCGATCGGATTACTCGAGCTTTGTTTTTTAGGCGCGGGATATGATGCTGGAATTCAAATCCCATCAGAAATACCGGCGAATATGAAGTTATGGGAGTGGCCTATTGAAAATACTCCTGGATGGAATAGTATTTGGCAAAAATACTTAATAGACAACACATTCATGGAAATAGTAATTGATAAGTCAACATTAAAACAGGCAAGACTTCTGGAATCAAGAAATTCTGTTGATCAGGTTCTTTCGAGGGATGAGAGGAAATTCCTAAAATTAAATAGCATAAAAAGCAAAAGACATTTCGCATTATTGAATAACACAATAATTCCCAACTTGAGTATTTATCAAACAAAATTAAAGGATTTGGAATCCCAAATAAATTCCTCAAACCAATTATCTAAAGCTAAATATGAGAATCTTAAAAAAATTCAAGACGAACTTATAAATAAATTTGATGAAAAAGGGATTATCGGTTTATATGAAGCTGAATCGGTCAATCAAGGATTAAAAGAAAAGGAGAGTTTTCATAAAAAATCTTCAATAAATATCCTTAATGAAATTGTAGATTCATTATTATGTTATTGCAATGACATAATTAATATCGCAGACGATAAAAAGAATGGAATTACTGAAGTAAGTAAACAACAATTACTCGAGGAATTAGTGGATTATCCAAGCCTCCTAAGTTTAGGGAAAAAAGTACTTGAAGGCAGCTATCTAAACTCCACTAACAATATAAAAAAAGAATATCTACCTGAAGAAGATGGATTATCAATCATCACAAAATGGTTTTTACGTGAATTGCCTGCAATTAATAGATTTCCTCGCGTAGCAGGCGAATTGACTTCAAAACAATTATCATATTCAGATATGAATCTTCTTGTTATCAATGCTTTATTATCAAATTATCACCCAGATGAAGTGTCAAAAATCCTTATTGATTTGGATTCACCAAATCAAGCACTGATAATGGCACCTTATATTGACCTTTTAAATCAAAATCATGCTCAGGAATTAAAAGCACGGCTTCAAAAAGAAGTTGCTGAATTAGAGGTGGAATTAATAAAAAATGGGGGAAATAAAAATATATTTTCTGAATCAAAAGAATTGGGCCGTTGGAATTATATCAAGCGGTTAATCAACAAGGAAATAAAAAGGTTAAAAACAAAAACAGAAGAAGAATCATTTCAAGAGGAAGAAAAAAGAATTGATCTATTGAAAAAATTCAACAATCTTGAGCAAAATTTATTTGAAATAAGGCAGAGTACCCCACCCGAGACAATTGACCTTATAGATCGCGGAATTTACATAGCAAAAAATTTACTAAAAAACCATGCTGATTTTAAATTCATCAAAGACTTTTTTGATGATTTAGATTACCGTATTAAGCATGAAGTCTGGCTTACCAATGATATTCAAAAGAATATTGATAGTCTAGAGAATCATTTAAATAATAAGGTCCAGAATTATGAAAATAAAGGGGTTGAAGAAATACTATCAGTTTTTCAACAGAGTATTACTGATCCAGAGAAAATCAGTATATTAGGAATTGTCCCGGATAAGCTCACCGAGTCCGAAATAAGAAAACGTTGCGAATTTTTGGAATACTGGCAGAAATTAAAAAATATTACAGGATTCAAAATAAGTGATTTCGATTCCTCAGATCGTGGTGTAATAAACGGCTTATATAATTCCTTCAAAGAAATTACCCAATTAAAGAGATTGGGAGTAGAAAATACAGAACATTTTAATTATCTTATTCCCCCAGATTACTTATTTACTGCATTGCAGTTGCAGTTTCCCAAATCGGATGTACTTAGAGATAATTGTATTTTAATTGCAATTCCTGGATTGAGTATAGTTCCCGCATATATTCGGCAATTCGAAGAATTAGTAAATAATAAACAATGGATGGAAGGGAATAATTTTATCCTTCTATTTATTCCTGGTTGTACACCTCAAATTAAGAATCGATTAACTTCTAATTTCAAAGATAAGGGCTTGGTTATTTTGGACGAAAACAGGATATTAGAAATTATCCTGGCTGCACGTGAAGAAAACAGTTCTATTGGGAAATTAAGATCATTTATGTTGAACACGAGGGGTGCTGAGAATGTTGATATTTTTAAAGTAAACGAATTAGTGAATTCAAACACCGGTATTTTTGTTGGACGTGAGAATTTAATACGCAGGATTATCAACAGTGATAGTAATTACGCGCTCTACGGAGGTCGCAGAATTGGTAAAAGCTCTGTATTAAAAGCATTAGAAGAACAATTAATAAAAAAGAATTACAAAGTTATTTCATATGATTTTCAAGGAGTTAATGCTTCAGATGACTTTACAGCTGAAAAATTAGCTCAAAAAATTGGATTTACCGAACCAATATTAAAAGCAACAGATTTTAAATTTAAAGTTGATGAATACCTAAGTTCGGATGAGTCATTAAAAATAGCTTTCTTATTCGATGAGGTCGATGTTTATATACTTAGCAATGAAAATAAACATACATTAATTGAATCTTTGAGGAGTCTCTCGGATCAGTATTTAAACAGATGTCGGGTAATTATTGCTGGATTTCTCCAGTTATATTATTGCCTTCAGGGAAAAGGTCCTTATACTCCTTCAAGTGACCCTTGGCCAAGAATGTTTACAGATATTGGCCCAATGAAAAATCTTCGAGCGGAAAGTGCCGAGAAGATTGTAAAAGAAGGTTTTATCGAAATTCTTGGCTGGAAATTTGAAAATTTATCGATTCCAAGAATGATCGTAGAAAATACTGGTTCCCATCCAGCTTATGTTCAATCCTTCTGTATGAAATTACAGCAACTAGTGGCAAAAAGAGGTGATAGACAAATTAGAGTTGATGATGTTATTGCAATCTTTAATGATCGCCAGGAAGAGGATTCATTCATTTATTATGTAAAAAAGAATTTAGAGAGTAACTTGGACCCCATAGGAAGATATCTAATATATTGGTTGGCTAACGAGGGTGAATCTAATAAAACCATCGGTTTTACTCTTGGACAAGCAAAGGAATATGCCAATACTTGTCGGTGCAAAATTCCAGAAGATGAGTTGTATAGGAGTCTTGAAGAATTAAAGGTAAATAGTGTAATTGAAGAAAAAAGTCGTGATGTCTTCGAATTCAGTGTCCCTGATTATCCTTATATATTGAAACAATTAGGTGAAACTCGAAATCTTGATGAATTAGAAAGAAAAATTGAAGAGAAATTAAATAAGAAACACTAGATATTCTAATGAAATCAATAAACACATTCAAAAATGATATCGTTCGATTAATAAAGTCAAAGCGAGCGAGCACATATTTCATAAATCTAAATCCATTGATGGGATTCAGTCCTTTAATTCATAAAGCTATTCAATCTTTGGATAATCTAGCAGAACACACCTGTATATCAAAACCAATTTCGTTATCTTTGGAAAATATCGATTCTTTGGGATCTTTATTTGTTCAGGAAATTAAAGATTTTGGATTCTCTAATCAAGATTTTAAGTCACAGAATACATTAGATATTACTTCGACTTTTTATTGGATAATTAAGAACTCTTCTTTTAGGAATGGCCAAAGAATTGTTTTTCCCGTTGAAGTCGAAAATGTTAATAATCAGGATATCTCAAAACTTGCCAGGTTATTTTCTAATGCTCGGAATTTTGAGGGGGGATGGGATTCGAGTGAATTGAGTATTTGCATAATCTTTATTAGCTTTTGGAATTCTGAAGCTTTAAAAAAACACTATCGTGATCAGGAGACTTCACTACCCTTTACTTCGGGTGTAAATCAGGTAAATTGGATTGAATTAAACAAAAAGGATTTTATTTCCAATCTGTCTTCTTCGAATGGGAAAATCGCTTTATCAAAAATAGATTCTGAGATTTTGTATGAAATTTCTGGTGGAATACCAACATTGGCTGCTGAATTGTTAGAAAGTTTACAAGAAAATGATTTTTCAATATTGAATCTAGTAAATCAAACCAAATCAATTGCACATAAAGGTTTATTCAGTAAAAAGTTTACGCAACAAATTTCAGGATTTACAAATAGTATCAAAACCATCCTATCTAGAATTTTAATCGAACGGTATCTTTCAAATGCAATAGATCAAGAAATAAAAGAGCAATTACTTCTTTCCTGCTGCATACGAGAGCAAAAAACACCAAATTCGGGTTATGTAACCTTCTTTTCATGGGCAATTGAATTAATCTTAAGAGCTCATGAAACAGAAATAGGAATCTCGAGTGAAAAAAGCCAAAGGATTGAAGTTTCAGAATTACAGCCAGAAATTTTTGTAATAAATATTGAAGCATATAAATTAATATTTTCAATTGAATTTAAGATTAGAAACTTAATTTTTAATCAATTATGTTTATTGAATGAAAGTGATCACTATTTGAAGAATTGGCTTTCTGGACAATTAAACGGCTACAATGATGCATATTCATCAGCAAATGATTGGAAGAATAAATCTAATTCTCTTGGATTATCAATGGATTTGAATTCTCTTTTATGTTACTTAAATACGCGTGACGCTGCAAAGTTAATGAAACAACTCGGTTCCAAAATTGATAATCAGGAATGGATAAAAATTGGGCAAAAATTGCTGGAGGTTAGTAGTATTAGGGACGCGGTTATGCATAACCAAATCATTGATAAAGATGATTTTAATCGACTAGAATTTCTTAACGATGAAATAGATCAATTACTGGCTGAAATTAGAATCTAATAAACAACCATAATTAATTTTCATACATTATTACTCAAATTTACAGTAGGATTTTCCCTTTTATTCTTTGCAATTGAATTCTGTCACATCAATATTTTCGCTCTCATAACTGAATAAAAGCGACTGGGCGCCCATGACCTGCAATGCCTGAGCGCAGCGAACCCGAAGGGCTTGGGCTTGCGGGCAAATGGGCTGGCGCTAAAATAAAAAAGTAAGAGCGAAAAAAGATTTCTTTTCTCTTGAATAGTCTAGACGTGACTTAGTTCACGTCTTTTTTATTTTTCCTCATTATCTGAATTCCGTAATACATCCTTTTTCCATTTTTTATCAAGCTGGGGTGTAGCTTTGCAATCATAGCCACTTCCCACTTTGTCAAGTCATCCGGGCTTGTGCCGCTGCGCTCACCGACCTGACAAAGTGTTTGCGAAGTGGCTTTTTTTATTGCAAACAACCCGCTCTCAAAAATGTAAAGGATATGAAATTCAAGAAGATACATAAAGAGGAAAAAATGAAAACAAAAGACGTTTACCAGAAAGTCACCAATAATATCCTTCAAGCCTTGGAAAAAGGAGTCATCCCCTGGCGACAGCCTTTTAGGTCCTCGTTTTCTCCGATTCCGGTCAATTACTCCACTGGGAAAGCTTATCGCGGTATCAATGTTTTTCTGCTCAATATAGCTTGTTATCAGTTTGGTTATCCAATCAATACCTGGCTGACCTTTAATCAATGCAGACAATTAGGCGGGAAGGTGAAGAAAGGTGAAAGATCCGAGATTATTCTATTTTGGAAGCCCACATTAATCCGAGAACAATGCATTAATGAAAATGGTGAAATGGTTGAATTCACAAAAGAAGTTTATATTGCACGTTCTTATAATGTGTTTAATATCGAACAATGTGAGGGAATCCAACCCGATCAGCATGAACCTCAATTACCCAATATAGAGTCCTGCGAAGCAGTATATGCAAACTATCCGGAAATTAAACCCAGGATTAACCGCGGTTTTAGTGCATTTTATATGCCTAAGATGGACCAGATCAGAATTCCAGCGATGGAAGAATTTATATCACCGTCAGATTATTACGCGACTTTATTTCACGAGTTAGTTCATTCCACTGGACATGTTGCCAGGTTAAACCGAGAAGGTATTGCGAATGCAAACCGGAGTGACAAGATTAAATATTCTAAGGAAGAACTGATCGCAGAAATGGGTGCTTCATTTCTATGTTTCTTTACAGGTATTGAGGATTCAAACCTTACAGAAAATGCTGCAGCATATATTCATAGTTGGCTTAAAGTTTTTAAAAATGATAAGACCATGGTTGTCAAAGCAGCTTCCCAGGCTCAAGAGGCGGTTGTTTACATTTTCTGCAGAATTAAATATCCAGCAATACTTTCCAACGAAAATCCCCGCTCTCTCCCCGAAAATTAATAACCTCATAGGCAAGCTTCTTTGCTTCCTCGATTCCGCTTGCGATTGCATTCCGGAGTATCTTTTCTTCATCTTCATCTTTCGGATTCCACCAGGGCTCTTTTCCAAGAAATATTACATCTCGTAATATTTCCATTGATCCAAGTGGATTTTCATCGCAATTCTTCGCTACAAATTCAATCAACTGCTTTGAATCATATGCATCATGCAGATACCTGATTGATTTTTTAATTAGAGGGACAAGATCCTTATAACCAACTGGACAATACGGTAGCCATCTTAAATAGCACGACATTTCTTCCATGTTTTTTGATATTTCTTCCGCTTCAGCATCGTTTAACCTTTTATTCCATAAACTCCAGAGCTTTTTCCATTTTGGATCTTCTTCCTTTACTCCTTCAGTTTTTAGGTTTTCGTAAAACCAGAAAATTCCACTCGACCTAATATTATCTGGGGCATTCTTAAAGAAAAGATCAAAAAGTTCATTCTCATGCCCTAACCCGGTTAAATCATTTAGGTATGCCAGCATTAAATGTTGTGCCAATCTCTCATCAGGAGAAGAGCCAATATTTGTTTTTTCTTTATCAGAGGATAATCTCAATACCGCTTTTTTATATTGAGGGAGTAATAATTTAAAGACATTTTTAAATAGGTTTGATGTGAGAATGTATGCATCCCAGGCTGCATCCCAATACTTAGATTTCTTATCGTCTACAGGAAATATTTTTTCTAGGTTTTTTTCTAACCATTCCGGAGAAAGTAATTGAATTTGAGGAATATATGCACCAAAAACAGAATGGACCGCTAAGCTTGGGTCTTTATCCTTATCCAATTTTTCGTCAAAAACCTTTTGAATTTCTGAGTCAAAAATGCCTTCTTTGAAAGTTGTGGTATTTAATTTCTTATCTTTTCGATAGACATACAGCATGTATTGAATTAAGCCATGCATTGCTTGACCGCGCACGCAATTTAATGAACGTGTATATGGATCAAAACTGTTTTCACCGTATTTTTCATTTTTTGGATCTGAATGTCCTGATAATTTTATAAGTGATTCTCTTATTATCAAGAGCATTTCCGCATCCATGTACGGATCATCAGTCCTTAAGGCATTTTCAAACAATCTAGCTACTTCTCGTTGGGCTGCATCCAATCCCATCTCCGTTTCATCTGAGGATTCTATAAAAGGATCTATAGTTTGTGATGCAACATATTCGCATAAATCAACAATAAGTTGGGATATTTTTTTATTGTTATTTTCAAAACTTTCCAGAATTCCAGATATGAAGTAATACGTATATATAAACCTAATATCTTTATCTTTAAGTTGAGGTGCTAATTCGGAGTATTTATCTGTGTTATCTCGAACAATTATTTTTAAAGTTTCTCCTAGACTTCTTCGAGAACCCAGATAGCCTTCTTTTGGTTCATAAGTTTTTATATAGTGAGAAAGCTCTTGAAATGATTTGCTTGCTAGGTCATCAACTGAAATAGGACTAGGAATGCGTTCCCAGTGTACGGAAGAAATATGAGGCTTTTTGATAACATCAGCTTTTCCATACTTGTCTGATAATTCATCTAGGAGTCGAAGTGATTCTTTTCCTAAGTAATCCCGAATCAATTCAAGATGATCTCGGGTCCAAATTTCTTTTATTCTTTGGATATATTTTTCAGTTACTTCCTCATTCTCCCATTTTGCGGCATTTTCCGCTATTTCTCTCAAATCACTTGGACCATTTATAAAATATTGAACAACTTGCTTTTTTATTTTCTCATTTGCATTTGGAAATTGATCGCGCAATAAACCCTTATACTCATTTGAGTATTCTTTTAAGTTCAAATATTCAAAATTCAATAAAGCACTATCCAGTAATTCTCGGTAATTTTTTCCAAATTTTCGCAGTACGAATAAAGCAACTCTTTGGAAGATAATATGTTCGCCCGACAAGTATTCTGATAATAATTTCCTTCCTTCTAGAATTGATACCTTGCATACCTCCATCAATCCATCCCTCAATCCATCAATTAGAATGTCAACCACATCCGCATCTTTGCTGTCATAGGTACGGAATGGAATATCGAATCTCCACAAGAAACCCACATATTCTTCAGCATCGGTTTCTTTATCCTTCTTAATTAACTCAATAGCCGTTTCTAGATGATTGGATAATAGCTCTAAAACTTGTAACGGGGCTTTCTCTATTAGGATAGATAGCTGCTTATCACAATATTCACTTACCCAATAATGATCGGATCTAAAAACTAGGGGGGATTTATATCGTGAATGATTTTCGTATTCTTTAGAAAGCACTGGTTTTATTACAAATCCTAATAAAGTTATTGCACCATGAATCAAATCCCTTTCAATAAAAATATCTGCCAGCTTACGAATTTTTTCTGGTAACATCTGTGAAAATGGCCCATCAAGCCATGAATCAATGCACCGGATTGCATTAATGGATTTTCTGGGATCAATTTTTGTTAATCCCTCAATCAGCAATTCTTGAACTCGCCAATTTTTTGTTTTTATTTTATTAGCCAACTCAACCACAATATCTTCATATTTATCGGAAAATTTAATTAAATAGCTTCCTGCATCCCAAGAAGGAATTAGATATGATCCTTTTTCAACTTCCGCTGGCTCGCGTATATCATGAAAAACACCAGCAAGGTATAAAGGTTCAACCCATGAAGGGTTTTCTAATCCATAAAAGAAATATCTGTTATATTTCTCCTCTGCAATCATAGAAACAACATATTCTATTTGTGCCTTAGAAGGGCTTACAGTTGTTTTGCATAAATCCAATTCACTCACTTGTTCATAAAATTTTGTATCCATCTTACTGATCCTCAAACATATCTTTATAAATAACAGGTTCACGAGATTGGGTTCCTGTTGTTAAAAGAAATATAGTTTCTAAGATATTTTGAACTTCTGAATGTCTCACTGAATCCCCTCTGTAAAATATTGGCTTTAAACCAAGCCTTTGAATGTCTTCGTTTTCATTCGCTTCGTTTTCATGTAAAAGAACATAATGTTCGGGTATTCGGAGTTTTCCAATTTTAAGAAAGCTATCTTCCCGTGAAGCTTTTACTAGCTCTTTATTTGCAAATTCAATGATTTTTTTCAATTCATTATCTCTAAGTGAATATCCGATAAAAAGCATAGTGAATTTCTCAAAAACTTCAACAAGAAATCGAGAAAGAAAATTGGATTCTTGATAAGCTTGATGAAATTCCGAACTAGATAATATTAGCTGATATGAAACCGTCTTATTCTGATCAATCAAACCATGTACGTGAATAAAGTGCCCTTCCCGGATCTTAGAGATATCTAAACCTGGATATGTTTGAATAATGACAGAAATATTTTTATCTCGCGCGGCATTCTCAAGACAACAATCAAAGTTAGTCGTTAGATAAGATTTAAATGGGATAGAGACAATTTTTACATGATTAGATAAATATCTTACTTTTCCATCTGGGCCAAATAATTGCAATAAAATCTCTTCATATTTTTTCTTCGGTAATTTTGACTGGAAGAACCCTACTTTTTCTGCAAAATCTGATTGTTGTTTTAAATCGCTTAGATCAATTCCTAACACTTCTGCATCAAGAGCAAATTTTTCAATAATATCCTCCCATAATGGATAATTAGCATCTTTGGACATACCAGCTCCAACAAAAACACAACATCTTTCTTTAAGAATCAAATCAATAATTTCAGAAAGATTTTTCTTGGACTCTCTCGAGATATTCAAATCTTGAAACTGAAGGCTCATATTATCTTGTATTTTTAAATCATTTACAACTACTCAGATTTTTATATAAATAATTTTTAGATCTTTTGAATAAGTTTATCCAATTCTTCATTTACTAAAATGCTGTTGATAATTGATAAACGATATCCTAAGGATTTCAATTTTCTCCTCTTTTCCTCATCCCCCACCCTCACAAAATCCTGATAATGAGGTGAACCATCTACTAACACAATGATCTTGGGTTCATAATAAAAATCTGCCTGGGCAATTGGAGCACCCTGGTTGTCATAAATAATTTTCTGTGCTTCATCAGGCAAACGCATGCCTTTTTCTTTCATCATTGTGAGAACTTTTTTTTCAAGTTCTGATCCACACACTTCAATTAATCTCTCAAATTTTCCCTCATCACCTTCTCGTTGTTGTTCAATATTTAGGTTTTTAATATTCCTCAACCAAGACAAGATGACATGCCTATCTAATAAATGGTGATGACGTTGGTTATAAAAAGATAGCAGGCACTGATAACACGCCCCCTCACAACCTTCTTCTTCATTATCGCCATGCAAAATTTCCCTCATCTTTTCTAATACTCGATCAAATTCAGTCTTTATACTCATTGAAGCTAGGCTACCGCTACCACCAAGGGAAGTCTCATAAAAAATCATTTGGTAAGGTGCTTCTGAATCTGGATTTTTAGAAATAAAATAACCAATTTCCTGCTCTTCCAAATTAAACCCGATCATGATCCCGCGAGCAATCGCTGTCATTAAAGAGATATAAAAAACATCCGGATCTTGACCTTCGGGTAATTTAATTTTAAATATCAAAACATCACTCTTGAATTCATGAGTTAATCCAAGATCACGAACAACATCGTCTTTGTTTGCATTTGCCGGGCAACTGCCTCGTTTTTGTGGTGTGGAAAAATGATCCTCTATTTCTTTTTCTGACAATAGCCATCGATTACATTTAGAGCAAAGGGCAAAACGAGAAACATTCCCGTCTGGCAAGCGCTGGCCATGATTCATGATGAAGATAGTGCCATTATTTTCAATATCCATAGAACCAATTTCCTGGCCCTGATCCATCAACAGAAATGCTGTCCTATGTCCCCCGCCCAGGAAGTGCTGGCTTATTTCATACCCTAATCGTCGGCGTTCTTCTTCATCGGATGAGATTTTGGAATCCGGTCTAGCATACATATTGCACATAACCATTCCGGTTTCAGGATGGTTCAATCCAAGGTCATTTCCACAATCACACCGTGCACGTGTAGTGACTTCATCTCCGATGTAAACCTTATCGCACTCAGGACAAATAAGAATTTTCTGCGTTGCTGGAACCAAGTTCAGAGTCTGAGCGCGAGCGCCACTGATCTTATAGCTGCTGCCGCGGTAATAAATATAATTTCCTGGTGCATATTCAGTAATTGCAATGGATGGATTTCTAGCAATCTCTTCCTTATTATTGTAAAAAGATAAGTAAACCGCTTGAGGTGGAAACGCATATCCGGGAAGAAACCCTTGCGATCCTAAATAGCGGTACACATACCAATCCTTCTCACCATTTCTCATTGCTTCCAATTTTGCAGCTATAACGTTCATTCGATCTGTACGCGCTTTGTCTCCCTGAATAGTCAATAGATGGTTTTCGATTTCTCTACCTTCTTTATAGAGACTCTTATATTCCTCACGCCAATAATTAAATGTTTTATCCAAGTTATTTACAAAGTTTCTGATTATTCGATCAACATAATTTTCATCAAACCAATCATATAGGTCTATTTCCTTTTTAAAAGCATCTTGAACTGCTTTCTGTATTTCCGGAAAATATCTGGTCACAGCCTGTTCCCATGTAGAGCGCAAATCAGGGTGCATGGGATATTCATCATGATCAATTTCCAATATTTCAAAAGGGCTGGAAGGCAGTTTCAAGCCATGAAAAACATGGCCATTCTGTGGGTTTTCAATTCCCATTCCTAATACTTCTAAAACTAACGAATGGATATGGGTAGTAATAAGAAATATATTGTCTAGACGAAATCTTGGCGTGGATATAACGCCTGAGATCATCTTTTCAGGAAACCTGAAGAAATATTGGTCATGAGGACCACGAGCAAAACCAACACCAGCATATGATGTAATCAGGGATGCCTGTCCTTTTCGACCAGCACGTCCAGAACGCTGTGCGTAATTACTTGGAGATGGCGGTATATTCCTTAAGGCAATTACATTTAGATCGCCAATGTCAATTCCCAGCTCCATGGTGGGTGTGCACACAATAACATTTAGGTCATTCTCCGGATCCTTAAACCTTTGTTCAATATCAATCCGTACTTCACCGCTAATTTGACCGGAATGTTCCTCTGCATGCAGATTAACGGCTGATTCAAGCGGCATGCTATACGTTTGAAGAAAATAATTTTGACTAATGTCTTTCAAAACAACATCGGATTTACAAGTGGTTTTATAACAACTTTTAATTTCTTTATAATGATAAACAGACAAACACCGAGGGCATACCTGTTTTTCTTTTTCCAAGCTTATTTGCATGGTTATGATTTCCGGAGCGATGGCAGACATAGTTCCATGCTCACGGTGGTAACCATAGACATCTATTTGATTAAGAAATCCTGTTTCAACCAATCTGTTAATGATCTCATCTAAAAATTCTTGAGCCTGGCTTGGGCTTAAGTTAATAAATTTTCGAACCCACCGGTTCATTTGGGTGTTTGAATTTGAAATCTTATATACTCGATGGCTTCTTCCTTCAGGTGCATCATTACTGAAACCAATAGAACCATGAAATACACCATCGTGCACATATACTTCCGGGTTGATTCTTTCTATAACCTCAGTATTGAATTGATCAGGCTGAGTGATAGCATCATGTTTAATAGCTAATCGAAGCCGCATAATATCCATCAATCCAAGCAGGATATCGTACCTTTTCTCAGCCGAAAAACCTTTCATCAAGGTGTTGGCTTCCCATGCTTCATTATCAGCAGCAAATTCTATTAAACCGTCATAACCAATTACAAGAGAACCAACATCCTCAAGATTCTGATGGATCCTTCGATGTGTACCTTCCATCTCACGCAATGATAAAAATTGCAAGTACCGCTGATAATCTTCTTTTATTTGCTGCGCTACATGCCCGTATTTTCGCTGTGGATTGGCATCATAAGCTGGTAACGCGTTATGCTTTTCTAAAGTGTTGAAAAGTTCAAAACCGATCTTGGAAAAGAAAACCTGCTTTCCATTTTCGATTGTTGCTCCATTTTCTATTAATGAATTAAATAACAGCCGCCTGAACTGCAAACGATTGGACATGCTATTGATGTGTGCAGCTTGCAAAGCCGTATCCTGCCTATTATCCGAAAATGCGATGATCTTGCGTTGCCCTTCTGGTAGATTACGCATCTCTGCACTCAAAATAATATCAGTGGCAGTTGACCGTCCTATTGTTCCATAGCTAAATAATTTGCTATATTCTCTTTGCCTTCCATCATGTTCCACTCCGCATTCTGGGCAAAATAAAAATGGAACTGGAATGAAGAGGACTCTGGTTTTTTCATGCCCGCATGAAGGATTAAGCACACCGCAATGCCTACAAACCGTATGATATGTTGGTATTAAATCTTCAAATTTCTGCTTTGTCTTTCCGGTTGGAGTTAACCAGGATTCCGGCAATTCAATATTATCCAGACCTTCATCATCCGTTTTTGACGCCAACAGATAACCAGCTCGACCTTCTGTTGTTACGATGTCCAGTTCTGCTGGTGCCAACCTATTATCATCAAATAAAACAACACTATAGTATTCTGCACCGCAGCTTCTACAAAAAACAAGAGGAAAAGTTGGAGATTTTTTATTCTCGTCAGCGCAAACTGGACAAAGCTTTTCGCCACGATCATTAAGATGCTTCTCTAAACCCAAGCATGATTGGATCGGACGACCTTGTGAAAAAAAGGAGTGGATTTTCGAAGGCAGATCGGAAAAGCTAAGAACGCTTTCGATCAATTCTGTTTCCGGTATTCCAAGATCACTTGCCAATTGGATAATGGTCTTCGGTCCAGTCTCTTGCAATGAGAGAATTTTTTTTATTTGCGGGTCCAAATTTTCTGGCAAAGGAGCATACACCTCTCCTATCACATCGTCCGGAAATACACTCTCTCCGAATAACTCACCAGTAAAATTTGCAATTGCCTGATGAGCACTTTCTCCCTGGCTGCTCTCCACAGTCGCGGATGTACCAATGCAAGTTAATTGACCGATAGTTCCGGTATGCTGCTTGAGTCTTCTAATAAGAGCGGCAACATCGGCCCCTTGTTTGCCACTGTATGTGTGAATTTCATCAAGAACCAGATATTGAAGTACACCTTGATGTCGAAACAATGTTCGATCTTCAAAACGAGTGAGTAAAAGCTCAAGCATGACATAGTTCGTCATGAGAATATCCGGCGGATTTGCTTGGATCTCTTCCCGGGAAAGAACCTCACAATCAAAAGGCTTTTTCCGTCCTGTTGTATTCTGGTAGAAGGATAAAGACTCGTCCGGACTAAATTTTGTATCCCCGGTATAGCGAGCAATGGTAATGCCAGAACCTTGTAATCGTTCAGTAAAGTCATCGTACTGATTGTTCGCCAACGCGTTCATTGGATATACAATGACCGCTTTGATTCCCTTAATTCCCTTTTCTTTCATCCTTAAAGATGTAGAAACAATGGGGATACCGAAGGCAAAGGACTTACCCGAACCAGTACCGGTGGCCACTATCACATTTCTTCCTTGGGATAGTTTCTCAATAGCTGCAATTTGATGATGATAGGGTTTTACAGGTTCTGAATCTAAGTCAGCCTTTACCGACCGAGCAAATTTCAAAACACCCGAGTGAAGCGTTCCATCCGAAACTAATGCCTCAAATGATTTGCCCTCCAAAAAATGAGGCGTGATTTGGAGATAAGGCGGCTTCCATAACAACCCCCCTTGATTCAAGCGCTCTGAAATCCAATTTTTGATTTCAGTGCTTCTAATCTGCTGAAAAGATTCTACATAGGTCAGGTAATCCTTTTGGATTTCTTCCAAGGTTGAAAAAGGGTTAAATATTCTCTCCATATCCCATCCACTTCTTTTGTTATTTCAATTTAATTTAATGATTTCGCCTTCATTATTTAAGAAATAAAAATTAACATTTGAAACCAGGTCGCCATATTTTGCCAACCATAATTTTGGGACTTCAATTTGATTTCCAAATACTAAAAATTTGGTGATGGCGTTGGTTTTTTCAAGCAACCACACATGTTCCGCAATAGTTGAAAATTTGGCTGGTGGCTTGCCTTTTCCACCTACTAATGTGTAGTATTTTGCATCCCCGACAATCGCAAGATCATCCGATAAAAAATCCCATTCTTTTTTAACTCCAGGATAGTATCCCTTTCTTAGATCATTCCCAAAATAATTGCTGAATATTTTCCGGGAAAATACTTCAAATTCCCGAGGTGAAATTTTTATATGCTTCTTTTCTGATTCAATGATTTGGCTCTTGCGATTTAGTTCTTTTCCCGGGATTGATTGGAAATGCCATACCCTACCGTCTTGCCAACCATTAATTATTTTTAGTTCTAATAATTCTCTTGTTTTTTGAAATACTTGTTGATGTGGATGAATACCAGTAGCATTCACTATTTCGCTATTTGTCGCATTATTTGGATAAATTGAATTCAAAAGATTAAATATTTCTCTAATTCGTTTCATAAGGTTTTGAAGTATTATCTTGATTCTTCCATTTAGCTAAAAAAATTAAATTAACATCTGATTTGAATATAAATCGATCATCAAAACGGATAGCATTTATGGCTACCTGTTTAGGATTTCCCTTGAAAGTCCTTTCTTTTAGAATTTCTTCTCCTAGTTTTTCTGCGGGTAAAGGTGAATTTAAATTATTCAAAATATCATACGCAATATCTTTTGCAAATCTTGCCTTTGAATATCCGCTCCATTCCGATAGTGCATAAGTTCCTTCTGCAATGCGTATAAATCTTTTATCTGATCCAATCCTTGACCTCACTGTTAAGTGAGGGGTTTTCCCTGATATTTTTCTTTTTTGTTGGAGTAAATTGGTTAGTTCTAAATAGTGAATAGGCTCTCCAATATCTTTAAGAATTTCAATTGAATCCTCAACGATTGTTCTTGACTTATTCATAAGTCGCCACCTTATCCGTATATGTATATATCAATCAAAAAGTGATCCTTGTTTGGTCTGCACCTCATTTGAAAGATTCTTTTTGTTCCTTATATTATTTTTTGTATATGACTCAGCAGTTGAAAAATGTGATCCTTTAAGTCGATATTCATTTGGAATATAAGTTAGTTCTTCCGGATTTGAAATAACAGATATTTGATCAATTTTGGGGATGCCGATCTCTGATAAATCAGGATCAGACTCCATCTTGTCAAAAATCTCTAATGTCGTCAACCTACTACGGTATTCCCCAAATTGTTCTTCTTCTTTTCGTTTCAAAATAGGAAAAGAAGAAAATATATATTCAAATTCATCTCTCGTTATACCGTAAAGGTGGCCGTATAACGCATCTAATTCACACTGAATTTTATGTCGCCGAAAGTTATCCCATATAAATGGCGAAAAGAAAACGTTATTCTTTTCTTCATTCTGAGGTAAGTAATGCCTTGCCCAATCCGGAAGGTTAATTTCTTCGGACTTTTTCAAGTTAGAATAATTTTCCTTCTGTTTTTGCATGATTGAAATTCGCGTTTCATCTTCAAGCACTTCCAATATTTCGATACTAAAACATATCAAATCCCAAGAAGTGTAAGTTAATTCGAAAACATTCTCGATAATACGAGTGGCGAAATTCTTAAATTTTCCAGATTGATTCAGGTAAAAATCAGGTCGAAAAACAGGTAGTTGTTCTAATATGTAGTAGGACAAATGTGAGCCACCAACATTTTGTCTAGCAACAAAATCAAAGACGATGCTATTTAGATTTGCATACAGGCACAATGCTAATGCTGGATTGGAGACTGATGTTCTGATGAAAGGAGCCACATTGTTCCCCCCTACTTTTGGAAGTATTGCGAATATTGCAGTTCTTCGATTAGTTATTCTATTTGTAATATCTCGAAAGGCTATTGTCCAATTTTTTGAGTCGTCATTCCATCGCTCAATGATATTTGATTGCTCTAGCCAATATCGAGGAAGTGTTAAAGTTGAAGGATTTACATGATCGCTATCGCTTATTGGCAATGCGTAAGCTTTTACATTATATTTACTTTCATTTGGAACATTTTTATACGTATTATAACGATGATCATATTGGTGAAATAGCTTAGCTTCGTATAAAGGAAAATAAACTACATTGCCATTTGAATAAGTGTTTCCGGATAATTCAAAATTTGTACTTTCTAATTCCTTATCTGTTTTAAATAGATTTGAATCATTTGACATATCAAAAGGTCTTGAAAAAGAAATTATCCAAGGGTTATCATCAAATTCTTTATTAATTAGAATTGAAGTTCTCTGGAAAAGCTTTCTAGTTAAATTTGCATCCGTTCTGGTGCTAAAAACTGGGCATGTCAGTGTATTTGGATTTAGTAACTGAAAATCTTCTTTACTTAATTTAAATGATTTTTCTCCTTCATCAATTTCATCTACATCATAAAGGAAAAATGCAAAAGACGCTTCAGTAGACTTGGACTCTATCCTTTTTCCTCGTAATGTAAAAAGAGAGAATTTTACTGGAGCGGCAACATCTGGAAATAATCTCTTTTTATTTTCAAAGTCCAAAAGACTTACTAATTGATCTTCCTCAACAATATCTGCAAAGAAATGTCTATTCGTGAAATCTGTTGCGATTCCTGTAGGAACAATTATTCCAGATTGACCATAATCATTTATTAGATTTCTACATCTACCTGCAAATACTTGATAAAGATTGACATCTCCAACCCCTGTTAGAGGATATACGCCCGATGATCTAAGAAATTTACTTATAGATTCAGATTCATAAACTGCTGTTTCGAATTCTTTGTGTAATGATTTATTTGAATCAGATATTTTATTAATTAATGCTTTCCTTATTGATGAGTTTCTTGCACCTGCAATATTTTCATCTTTTCCATGGAAGAATTCTTTTTCCTGTAATTTAACCCTTTCCCAAGGAGGATTACTTAAGACAACATCAAATCCCCGAGAGCCATCTTCTCCAAACACCTGTGGAAATTCTAAATGCCAATGAAAAAAACGGAAATGATCCGCGAGTTTTTGTACGTTGGTAATTAATTCATGATTGACTACACTTATATCTAACCCTGCTTGAAACACATCCTGGGTTGAAGGGATATATATATTTTTACGTAGAGGGCTAAAAAATGCTGCGGTCCACAAATCATATGGTAATCTCTGATTCCAATAATTCTCTTTATTGAAGTAAGCATAGTAATCTTTTTCTGCTTGACTCGGGTCATCTTCTGCAAGTTGGGATATTTGAATCCATTTCTGTAAATCATCCTCATTATTGAGGGTAGTAACCCTTAATAATCCTATTTGTCCTTTCAATTCCCCTTGGTTTTGTGCTTTGATCGCCTTAGCAATATATTTATCATCCCCTGTAAGTGGTTGATAAGCATCATCAGGAATACCCGCGTTGATTAATTCTTGATTTGCACCAACAAGTGAGTTTCCACATTTAATATGATGGTCAAGAAAATTCAAAGGCGCATCTTTGACAGCCGCATTGATCCATAAACTAACCTTGCATAATTCAACAGCCATAGGATTTAGGTCTACAGCAAAAATACAATTCGCTAGCACATCACGGCGGGCTTTTCGTATTTCATGTTCAGATGGCAGCGTTTCCCTTGTTCGGATACGAGCCAATTCAAGTCCTAATTTATTGTTTGCTGCAATCAAGAATGCCCCACTCCCGGCTGCCGGGTCAACGACTTTAATTTTCAGTATTGCTTCTTCCGCCAATTTCTGCTCTTCTTCGCTCAATGCTTCAACATATTCTGAATCATATCCGGGTACGACCTCTTGGATTCGCGCTTCCATCACTGGCACAAGTGCCGATTTAATTAATTCATTAACTAGCGAAGGCGGTGTATAGTAAGAACCTGTCGTTTTTCTGCCAGATCCGCGAGGGTCTAAGAAAAAAGTATTTGCTGGGATTTGCCGATCATCGACTTTCTCAACTGTTTCAGTAATGCATGGGGTAAATTCTAGCAAGCCCTCATATATGCTCCCGATCTCTTCAACCGAAAGATCCGCATAGGATATTCTTTGTTTTACTTTCTCTTTTTCAACCATAGTTAGTTGATATACGGCATGCAGGAACTGATCATTTCGGCACTGAGGAGCTATGTACTCTTCTTCTGGCGTCAACAATGGTGTACGCCCCAAACTAAACAGAGCACCGTTATAAGCAAAAATTCCCAGCTCAATGACACCATGCTCAAGCATAGCAATTGTTGTTTTGAATTTTTCCCATAAATCTGAGTTTTGATCTTCACCCATGGAAATTTCAGCAATTGATCGTAGGGCTGTCATGCTGTATTCTTCAATGTATAGTGATCCTCGGCCAGGGAGCATGCCATGTTGTTCAGCAAACAACATAAACAGCATCCGATAAATGGTTGTTAATACATCCTTATATAAAAGATGTGCTCCATTTTCCATTTCCCGAACTTTTTCCAAGAAACCTGGAGAACTCCCAAGAAATCCATTAGCCAGAGATTCAATGGCTTGTTGGACATTCTTTCGCAAGTCCTCACCCACTTTTACACCCATTGCTAATGAATCTTCATATAATTCATCTATTGGATTGTTTTCTCTTCCCTCAGCTTTAATGAATCGGCTGGCATGTAACAAACGATACAAAGCCCTAAATGCAGAAAAGTCACGGGAACTGAAAATACCCTGCAGGTCAAATTCAACAAATCCGCGGGTATAGGTGTGTCGGAAATCTCTTAGCAACCTAAGATAAACACCATCTGAAAGGATTGCCCATGTGTAATCCTTGCTCAGGTTAACAAAACGCTGAAGCATATCATGCGGCGCTAAATTCTTTATCCCTCTGCCTGAACCAGTACGAGCATCAAGGGTATCTTCTGATGAATAAAGAATTGTATGAATGGGAATAGAAAATTCCGAGGTACCAGCTCTGGCCAAGTAGCTTACTGGGAATCGCAGATCGCCTTCAAGGACAAGATCTGCGCGTTGATAGTCAGGTGCAAATTTTAAAAAATAGAATAGAGGAAGAAGCCATTTCTGTCTTATCGCTGAAATATCTAACGAGCCAAACTCTCTTTCGACTGCATCCCATCGTTCAACCAAAGAACTCCAAGCATTGGCTATCTGCTTCTCAAGTTCATTTTCTGATAGCCTATCCTGCCCGGGAACAGTAAACGATTCGGGGGTACAAGCTGAATGTTTAAAGCTCTCTTGCTGAAGAGATTCTATAAAATGATGAGAGAAAATTCCACCAGAAGTCCGAATATTTTTTATTATCATTTATCTTTTCTCTATCCAAGAAGTTAAACAGGCCAGAGGATTTTCAATGCTAGTAAATCCCATGATCCTATTGATAACTTTTCTGTCTTTTGCAGCCATTCAATATTCTGACCTAGGCTCTCAATCATTTGCTGACGCTGAGATGAAATAATTAAGACTCGCTTATCCAGAGCTTTCTCAATAATTGTTTCTAATCCTTTCCGATTCAATACATCTTGAATTACATCTTTAACCTCATCTTTTGTTAAATTTCCACCCGAAGAAGGTAATTGAGAAAACCTTGCAACATCTTCAACTGAGAAACTACCTTCGGAATAAACTGGAAAAGCAATAGTTACCAGGTCTTCATATACTTCAATAGGTTTTGTCTTTGTTATAAAACGAGCCAATATGGTTACGAGCGCCGTGGTTTCCGTCACATCCTTTGTAAGGATTGCGGTTGTTCGACCATAAGTTGCATCCTTCAAATCAAATGTTTTTTGCTTAATCAAATCCATCAGACGGCACACCAAAGGATGGCTTAAATCCATTACTTCCACATCATTTTCAGTTTGACCTCTTTTTGCATCAAAGGTAGCTTTCTGCATGATATTCAGAATACCAGGTAGGATTAAATCCGGATTTTCAATTGTCAGCTTATATGTACCATCCTGATTATCTTTGACACTGCAATTGAACTGCCGTAATCCACTAAATACAAAATCCTGTACAGCTTCAGGAGTTCCTATTGTTTCGTATGTTTTTAATATTTGTTGATTTATTACATCTAACGAGATATCTGACTGCCCATAAAAAGAATCTCTCTTTATACGTTCAAGGACTTCAGCGCTAAAAGGATCTTCTTCATGCTCATCGTGTGGTTCTAAATCATCCAACAAACTCAATTGTAAATCGCCCAAAGCAACTGACATCCCATGTTCCCGGATAAGATCCAATACACTGGTTTCATCCCCAAAAAACGGCGGTGAAAATCCATAGTCTTCTCGAATCCGTCGGGATTTCTCGATAAGCACTTTCAATATTGTTGCATCCAGAGTCTCATCTAACACTAAGGTTCTAATGACCACTTCTGGTTCTTTTTGACCAAAGCGATCCACACGTCCATTTCTTTGCTCTAATCTGTTTGGATTCCAGGGCAATTCGTAATGAATCAATTGGCTGGCATAGTGCTGCAGGTTGATACCCTCACTAATAGCATCGGTCGCAACCAATACCGCTTTTTTGCTTTTTGAAAAAGCTTCAAAACATTCCGCCCGTTGAGTTTCATTTAAAGTACCATCCAAGGTGTAAATATCGACATTGCTATATCGATCTGAGGATTCCAGCTGAATTGCCACATATTTCATTGTGTCGCGATATTTTGTGAAGATGATCACCTTGTCTTTTATGCGAAGCATTTCTCTTAAGACATTTTTTATTATTTCCTGAAGTTTGCTGTCTTTTGATGGAGTAATGTTTTTCGCTTGAACTATCAAATCATCCAAAATTTCAATTTCTGCCTCAATCATTTCAGCAGAACCCGGTGCTACTTTCTCGGATCTTTTGATAATTTCGTCTTCATCAAATAATTCATCTACCTGCTCATCCAGAACATTTGCTTTTGCATCCTGCTCTGATAATCCGGGATCTTCTCCTGAAATTTTTTCTAATCTATTCAGCAATGCTTCTTTACGATTATTTAAAGAGCACCTTAACGCTTCAGGGCTGGAAAGAGCACGTTTGTGCAGATGTAAAACCGCCCATCCTGCTAGTACTCGAATCCTCTTTTGTGCATCCTTTGCATTCTTTAAAATTACATCCCCATATTCTTTTACTGCTTTAATAGTTGCCAATTCTTCATAAGATGGCCGAATTACCTTCTCATTCTGATCACGTTTGGGGAATGCAGAAATTGAATTGGCATTTAGAAGCCATTCTTCTACATCACATCGCCTTCTTTGAACAATGTGTTTCCTGCCAAGTTCGGGGTTGATAATCGGTTCATGAACAGGACCATTCACAATTCCAACATCGAGCAAATCGATTAAGCTCGCAAATGAATCTGTGTATCCGTTATGTGGTGTGGCGGTTAATAATAAAAGATGATTGATTTTTTTTGATTTTGAAATCTCAACGACCAGTTTCCATCGTTCCTTTTTTATCGATTGATCTGGTAAGGTCTGATGTGGTTTTGCTACCTGATGCGCTTCGTCAACTACAACAACATCCCAACGTGTTTCCAAGAGAAAATTTTTGACCTCAACTGCTTTTGCATAATCTACAGATACGATAAAAGCATCATGAAATTCAAGTAAATTGGTACCTGCTGGCAGATCCCTTTCTAACTTCCTTCGATTTTCACGAGAATAGATATAAGCGTTTATATGGAAAAAGTATTCAAGGGCTTCTCGCCATTGTTCCCGTAAATTCGCTGGACAAACTATTAATACTCTTTTTGCCCTTCCTCTTGAACGTAATTCTTGGATAACCAAGCCTGCTTCAATGGTTTTTCCCAACCCAATATCATCTGCAATTAATAAACGCACCCGCTCTTGCTCCAAAGCCATCATTACGGGTACTAATTGATATGGTACAGGAATAGCACGAGATGATTGAAGTGATCTTAGCGGAGTTGTGCTGTTGATCATGCTAAACCGAAAAGCATCCAGCATGAGTTTTTGGGATTGAGGAGTTCCAATATTTGAGGCTGAAGGAGGGGGTAATCTGCCAGAGGTGACCTTCTCAACTGGCAAATAGATTCTTACTTGTTTAGAACTTTCATCAACTGCTGTTGCGGTTAATATATTTCCGTCTTGGTTGTCAACCCGCCAAAGACGTTTTCGACAGTTGATTAGCGAGCCAGGTTGAAATTGGTATGTATTATTATCTTCCATGCGATCATATTCACTTTTTTGATAACTATCATAAATGACTTAGAACAATAGATGAAGAAGAAGAATTCTCAACTATTAATTACAAAAGGGAAGGATATATGGCTATTTGAATTACTTATCAATCGCCCTTCCCTTTAATTATTATATATACAATAATTATTATGGTACCAACTATTTTCTTAAGTGATCAAATAAATTAAATGAATGCACAGTCGAATATCGAAAAACCTTCGATCTATGATCTTATTACTCTGAGACAAGCTTCAAAGATAAGTGGCTTTACAACGAGTCATTTACGCAGGCTTCTTGGTAGTAAAAAAATATGGGGAATAAAAATAGATAGCATCTGGCTAACCACCAGAAGTGCAATTGATAATTACATTAATTCAAAACCTAAACCTGGACCAAAACCGAATGAAACCTTGTAATTATGAGCGTACTCGTGTATAATTCAGATACAAATCATTTGGAGGTCCTCATGGGTGGCACTGGCACCTAAACTCTACCACTCCCACTTCATCGTGTAAGTTTCATACATAGCTGGGTTATTCTTTTCCCATGTGATTTGCCATTGTTTATCAGGTAAATGAGATAATGATTCCCTTCCAAGCTCACTAATTCTCTTTTTATTACCCTCACTTAGCCATATCCTGACAGGTGGCCGTTCTGCAGGGAAGACAACATTTAAGCATAACTTGTGTGTGTATTGATTGATATACGTCTCCCAACTCCCTGACTTTCCAATTGGATCTCCCTTCAAATACCACTGCATATTCAGATCCACTTCATCCTTTTTTGAATAAATCTCTCGCATTGAGATAACTACTAAAGTCTTATGCCCAGATTCATAAAAGTCTGCAGGTATCCCAGGTGAGCATTTGTAGTCATAGATATTTTTCTTGAATCCCCATAACTGATCCTGTACCGCGATCACATTATGTTGCAGAAAGCGCACTCTCTCCTTTTTCTGGAACTTGGCTACCATACCCCTTGGATCTAATATCTCCAATGTAGATTCATAATCCAGCACTTCATACATGCCTGGTTTCTTCATCGCCTGTATCTTCGATTTTCCCCAGTTGTATATATCAGCAAGGATTGGAATGATTAATTGTTCTGGTCCGATGTGATTCATGGCAATATGTTCAGATAGGACTTATTGCACACCTCCTCATCAAAGCAGAAATATGAATTGTCTGCCATATATTTTATAAGCATAACAATGAGCAGGAGTATGACCCAGGCAAGCGCTTGCAGTATTGGTGATAGCGAGATAAAACCCCCTGTTTTATTTTTCATGCGCGGAGATTAGCATATCTTGTAGTTAATTGCAAATCAGAAAATTATTGACAATCAACCACCCGAAGAGATATGTTTACATCATAAGACCTGCCAGTGAGTAGGAGATGTCGTCTGCTAAATCCTCCCGCAAGGGATGCGTGGCTTCACATGCCACTACGACCTCGGAGAAATCCTAAGCGAAGAGCTGGCAGGCCGGTGCTGCCGGAGAAAAAGAACGGCCGGTGAAAATTCATTCCAACAATGTAGCTCACCACTGCGCCGCAAAAGATCTATTCTTGTTTATATAACCTGGAATTTATCCAGGGGAATATATAAATAATTGAATTTTGCGCTAGCAAAATTAATATAGATCTTGGGGAGGGTATGTGTCAAGGGTTTTTTATCTTCTTGACATGCGGTGGTTCTTCGTGCTAATGTAACCCATAAGAAATGGGAGAAGGATATTCAGACAGTCAGCCAAAAGAAGGGAGAGACGGATTCATAACCATCGATGAACTGCTGGTACTGGCAGAGTACCTGCATAAAGGATTGATCAATCTGTCCAACCAACGGCATCCGCTGTCGGTCTTTAAGGGGGTGAAAAATATGGAAACATCAAACGAACATGAAATGGTAAAAACATCATCAAGGACATATTTCTTTGATATCGAAACAACCAAACTTGGCAAGCCTTACCTGAAGATCACGGAGAGCCGCATTGACAAGGACACCAAGGAAGCGCAGAGGAACACGATCCTGGTCTTTCAAGAAGACATGCTGCAGTTTACGGGAACACTCAATGTTATGGCTAAACGAGTAGGTACTCCATAAAAATAAAAATTCTCTCACTCACAATATTATGACCATTCAGTTACACAGGCAGCTGAAGAAAGGCAACACGGACCTGATCCTGGGAAGGACAGGTCCTTCCCGTTTCTATCCCAAATTCAAAGTATCCGCACAGGTGCGAAAATTCCACACCTATGTCGTCGGCCTCACCGGTCGAGGCAAGAGCAAATTCCTGCAAAGCTGTATTGCGCAGGACATCCTGGCAGGCAGGGGCTGCGCGGTGATAGATCCCCATGGCGACCTCGCCAAGGACGTATTGCAGATGTTGATCGATCAGGGCTTCTTTCACGATCCAAACAACCTTCAGCGCATCGTGTATGTTGCCCCCAGGAGAAGGGATTATGTCATCCCTTTCAATGTGCTGGCACGTCCCGATGCGGACACCGAAACCTATGAAATCGCGCAGCGAGTGATCAACGCTTTCATGCGCACCTGGTCAAGAACCCTGCAGGAACCGCCAAGGTTCCAGCAAGTCATGCGTGCATCCTTATCAGCGTTGATCGAGACAGGCAAGACCATCTGCGACCTCTATCCATTGCTAACCGACGATGCTTTTCGAGAGGAAACATTGGACCAAATCCCGGACGCCAAGGTCAAGCAAGACTGCTTGGCTTTTTTTGAACATGAATTTATGGAATGGGGCAAGAACCGTTCGTTGATGATCGGCAGCACGACCAACAAGGTCAGTGCGTTGACCGATAATCCCAACACTTTTTATATGCTGGGACAAAAGGAGAACCATCTCAACATCCGTGAGATCATGGATGCGGGTAAGGTATTGATCGCAGACCTGGGGGACTGTGATGACGAAACCAAACGCTTGTTTGGCACACTGATCGTGACCGGGTTTGAGCACGCGGCTCTCTCCCGTTCCAAACTGCAGCACAAAGACAGAAAGCCTTACTACCTTTATATCGATGAATTCCAGGACTTTGCCTGCAATCCGGGTGCAGCCGAAACCTTCAGCCAGATGCTCTCACAGGTCAGGAAATTCGGGCTGCATTTAATCCTGGCCAATCAATCCATCGCGCAGCTCAGCAGCGGATTGCAAACTGCACTGGGAAACGCACAGACGATCGTGACCTTCCGTATCTCAAGGGCTGACGCAGAAGTGATGGCTAGAATTCTGGGGAAGGTGGATCCTAACCTAATCAAACATGAGAATCAAACTGATATCCAGCATCCTGTATATGCACCGCTTCTGGAGCAGTGGGAGTCTTTCATTCAACATTTAACCAATCAGTGCGTACGTCAGTTTATGGTCAAGACAGCAGATGACAGGCTGGCATCGATCTGGTCATTGAAGATGAAAGAACAAAAGCGTTCGATAGATACATTGGATGAGGTGATCAAACAGCTATTGAGAGGAAAGGGAAAAGTATATCAAACAGTACAAGATAAGCTAATCAATAAAGAACAAAGTCTGTCTTCACAACCCTATTACGCTTACTAGGTTTTCACCTTATTTAGTCTGATGGGTTGTTCGTTTACTTGTTCGCAAACCTGTTCATCCACAGTGAACAAGTAAATGTCTCAAGCCCGCGGGCATCGAACCCTCGGCTTGAGCTGGAAAAACTGCCTTTGCTCGGAGAGGCCATTCCTTAGACCAATTTTCGCCTATGCCGCAGGCAAAAAATCGTCTTTCGTCAGCCCCCCCACTCACAAAGCCAGGGCGTCGGCTCGATTTCAAGGTGAGATCACCATTGAAACCGACCCCGACCAGCTACGCCGCCGCTGTTCCGATTGCCATCTTCACAGCTTACCGCAGCTCAACAGATTCACTGTGTGAAACTGTATCGCTGCTCACGGCATAGCTGGTCGGGCTCTTCGCGCCCGACGCCTTGCGCCCCTGACGTTTTCCAGACCTTTTGTCAGGGTCGCTGAAGAGCGGAACGGAAATTCTGTGATAGACGGCTCTCTTTTGTTTGTATTGTTTCCGAGGTTTTATTTAGAATAATTCCTTATTCCAGAATTTCCTTGATTTTGAAGTTATCGATGATAGTCTCCGCTCCGATCAGGAATCCTACGCGACCCTGCGGGTATTTGTCGCTGTAGAATGAATAGACGTTTACGCCGTCGATATACATTGTGATTGAATCACCGTTAGCTACCATGCGAAAGTTTTTCATTCCGGTTCCCACTCTTTGATCCGATTGAGGCATGGCATCCCAATCGCCATTTTCAACAACATACCATTCGGTTTGTTCGGTGGTCCATTTGTAGGCATACATTTTATCGATATCCTGAACCCTAATACCAAAAACGTTATACCCCCAGCTGTACCAGTTGGAATATGTATCCGCGTCAAATTCAACGGAATAGTTGGTCCAATTTGGATCGCCAACGAGTATCCATGTGTCCCGATCTGAAGATAGCATCCCATTCACGACAACGGGATTTCCAGAGATTACTTCCCAGGAATCGGACAATCCCTGTTCAAAATCATCCTCGAACAGGATAGCGGGTTTGGGGAGAGGTGTTGGTACAGGCGCGGATGTTTCGGTTGGAACGCTTTGGGTATCAATCGGAATGACTTGTGCCGCCACCGGTTCAGCCGTTGGTTGGGCTTGTTTTTCTTGAGTAGCCACAGCAGAGATCTGGGGTTCGGATGCTGGCGGTGTGCCAAAGAAACGGTTGAATAATGAGTATCCAGTGAACAGGATCGACAACAACGCAATTACGACAAATCCAATCATCAGTGGATTGATTTTTCTTCTTTCAGGAAAATGTCCTGTATCATCGATATCGATATCGATAACGGTTGACTCAAAGGGGATTATCTCACCATCGTTGATTTTTGCAGGACCGCCATCATCCTCTTCTACGATTTTCTGCAAACCTCCCTTGATCGGCAGCGGTTCTTCTTCTTTTCCCACGAGGACAAGAGCTTTGTCTTTTTCTCTTTGTTGTTCAAATTCTTTAATAGCTGGGCAGTACACTCTTGCAAGTGCGAAGGTGCGCGCCCGAGTTGGCAGCTGATCAAGTCCAAGTTTGACATAGATGCGCCCCATGTAGTTCTTGACGGTTGATCTAGCTATATGCATTTCTTTGGAAATATCGTAATAGCGGTAATTCTGGCAGTATAACTTGAGAATTTCGAATTCGTTTGGTGAAAGGCTCCTAAGTTTAACTATCGCGTCATTCTCTCCCATACCTTCCTCCTGATCCCTTTGTTTTTAGAAATTCCGTGTAGACCTTAGGGCAACCCGTTTGTTGGCTCATGGTCTACATACTTTTTAGCCCAATTTTGTTACGCTGAATCCAGGTTCGAGGTGAAAGGCGACCTAAAAAGATTATAGAACAAAAAGGAGCAATATGAACAGAACCAATGATTACCGAAACATCCACTTTGAGAGGCACTTGGGAAAGATCCCCAGGCGGGTGCTTTCCCTGATCGGATTTCCGGTTGGGTTCACGATCCTGTGGATGGTACTGCCCGCGACTGCCGTGTATTGGCTGACACTGCTGCTAATCGTGGGGTTGACCTATGTGGCTGGGTTTGGCTGGGACAAGGCACTAGCCTATCTTATCCATTTCTTGCAAGCCCAGCAGTGAATTTAGAAAGGAGATAATGATGAACGACACTAAATACCAATTGAACGAAAAAAACGCGGTAGAAGGCAGCCTGGGGCTTCACACCAAACACCTGCTGGCATTGGCAAGGAATGAAGGTTGGCCTTTGCGTATCCTGGGACAAGCACCCATGCTGACCGAACCCTTACGCATGGATGATTGGCTGCTTGTGCCTGCATTAGAGGATTCAACACCGCTGCCTGATAGCACCATGGAGCGCTTATATGCGATCTATGCCAGCGGTATCCACCCGCAGGGCTTTGTGCTGGTGCATGAAGCCCCACTGCGAATAGCTGCTCCCGAGGGGGAGGCGATCAAGGCCAGGAGAAAAGTAGATCTGAAGCAGATCGGTAGCGCGGTGTTGGGACTGACGGCGCTGACTGGATCCGTTCTGGCTGGCGCTGCCATCGTGCTTGTAGGTGGGTTATTGCTTATTCCAGCTGGGTTGATCGCAGCAGCGGTAATTGTTGATCCGATCCTGGTGGCGGTCATGCCTGATAACACCTGGGTCGAGATCGACCGTTGGGATATCGATTGAAATGATCGGCCGCATCCTGTTTGGGTTGTGCTCTTTCTCGACTTTTATCGTCATGCTAGTGACGATGGTCTTTTTTCGCAGCCTTCCCAAACTGATGCGGCTTTTCCTCGAGATTCTCAGGCGCGTTTTGTATTTGTCCTATTTACTTTATGCTGCTGTTCTGACGTGGATCAATAACCATTCCCAGTATCAGACTGGCATTTGCCTGTTGGAGAAGCCACAAAGAGTGATCCTGTGTGGATTGTTATCTGTGCTAGTTTATGGGCTGGCCTGTCTGTTCCGGTCGAAGGCAATCTCATTCTGGACCGGCGGTTGTTTCCTTCTGCACGGCCTGTTGGTGGGTTTTTTATGGCAGGATTTCTTTGAGCCTGAAGGACTTAATATTGGAGAGAAGCTATGGTAGATCCCTTTCTGCCAGCACCGGTTCTGACGCGTGAACAACGCCAGACGCATGCTTATGTGATTGGTCAGCCTGGGACGGGCAAATCGCGCCTGCTGGAATCGTGGATTATGCAGGATATCCACGCTGGAGAAGGAGTATGTTTGATCGATCCTCATGGCGACCTGTTCCAGCATGTCATGGCCAATGTTGCTGATATACCGCAGGTGTGGGAAAGGGTGGTAGTTGTTGATCCGCTCGATCCGCATTGGGCGGTGCCGCTCAATCCACTGCATGTCCCAGATGGAACCACACCCGAACGTATTGCCTGGTTTTTAAGCGATATCATCCTCAAGATCTGGAAGCTGGAGCGTACCCAGGCACCGCGCATGACCTGGATGATGGTCAATATCTTCACTACGCTGGCTGACCTAAAACTGCCGATCACAACCACGGCGCGTTTTTTGACCGATCCCCTCTACCGCAGTCCGTTGATTGACCGATTACGCAATGATTCTGTACGTGATTATTTCTTGCGCGAATTCCCACAGCGGGAGGAAATTGTACGCGAATGGGTAAGTCCTTTACTCAATAAGCTAGGGAGTTTCTTACAGGACCCGGATATCAGCACCATGTTTACCCACTCCAATGGGATCAACATGTTAGAGCTGATGGACAAGCGCTGCATCATCCTGGTGCAAATTCCCAAAGGGCTACTTGGGGAGAACACCAGCAACCTCCTGGGTGCATTCATCGTGGCCCAGATTCAGCAGGCGGCATTATCCAGAAAAAGTGAATCTGAGCGCAGACCCTTTTATTTATATCTGGACGAATTCCAGAATTACACCACCGACAATATCTCTGACATCCTCAGTGAATCGCGTAAATATCAGTTATCGATGGTATTAGCCCATCAATACCTGCAGCAGCTGGATGAGGAAATCCAGGCTGCGGTTCTGAACACATCTGGAGCGATCGTTTGTTTCCGCACCGGATTCGATGATGCCCTGCACCTAGCCAAGCATGTATTCCCCACCCGCGATTTCCAAGTAAAAAGCAGGACGAGGATCGGGGTGACCACTATCCGATCGATGCTGTTCCCCACGGTACGTGAAGAAAAAGAACATCAGGATTGGGACGAGTTAGCCTACCGCATTTCCGGACAAAAGCAGCGTGAATTCTGGGTGCGCGTTCGTTCACAAGAACAGCCCCTGCACCTGCGCTCACATGATGTACCTAATCCACAGTTGACGCTGCGCCGTAAGCGCATGATGCAGGAACTGGTTGACATCTCCGGGAGGCGGTATGCTAGACTGAAAAGGTCTCAGGGGGAGTCAAATAATGCCAACTATCAAGCAACGACAAATCAATCTGGGGATATGTCATTTTGGAGTCGATAAGCGATGAATATTTCTATGGATAAACGACCGATGCGATTTCAGAAGCGGGATTCGTTGATCCTGCAAACCATTCACGAATTTGGCGGGGTGCTGGCCAAAAGACATATCCATGATATGTTCTGGCGTGGGAAGAGTGAGCGCGCCATGCAGAATCGTTTATCCAAATTACAGTCTGGTGGTTATTTATATTGGCCATCGCTGGAACAGCGTAAGCTCTATCCAATCCCGGAACCGATTGTTTGGCTGGGATGGAGGGGAGTCCTGGAAATCGCCAGCCAACACAACCTGAAGGTTGATTCACCTAAATCAATCAACGAGAATCAACTGCGGGGGTTGGAGGTGGCTTTGCGCAAAAAGGGTTTTCGCTGGCTGCGCGAACCACGCTGGTCTCAGCTTCAGCATGACCTGAATGTGATCGATGTGCGCTTGAAGATCGAATATGACGTTAGGAGGATGAAGGACGTAATTATCACCCAGTGGGTCAATGAGACTGATTTCCGCGCGGATTATGACAGCGTTACTTTTACCTATAAGGACAGGCAGGGAAACCAACGGCAGAATAAGCGCGGTGTAATCCCTGATGGCTACTTCTGCCTGGTGGATCAGGAACGAGCCTCGCAGGCGCTACCATCCAAAGTGCATTTTTTCCTGGAGGTGGATATGGCCACGCATGACAATCCCAGTTTTGGGATTGAGAAAGTGGCTGCTGGTGCAGCCTATATCCACAGCAAAGACTATGCCAGCCGTTTTGGCAGCAACACAGGCAGGTGGCTGATCATCACAACTAGTGAAGCACGCATGAAGAATCTAATGACCCAGACACTAGAACGGGCTAGCAAGGACAGCGGTTTATTTTTCTTTTCGACTTTCACAGAATTATTTTCTCATCATTGTTTTGAAGATCAGATGTGGTCTGTTTGTGATTCTTCCGACAAACAGTTCTTATTACCAAGAAAGGAGTAACAAGAGTGAATGAAACAATCACAACCATACAGGAAGCAAATCGTTTGCTGAAAGCGGTTGAGGTAGCAAAGATCCTGAATATCTCTCGGTCATTAGCTTACCGCTTGCTAAATGAAGGCCAGATCCCGGTGATCCGCATCAGTCAGGCGGTTCGGGTGCATCCCAGAGATTTGCAGCAGTACATTGAAGAGAACCGAACTGGGCTGGAAGTACTCTCAATTGCGGAGTGAGACCTTGCCCTTTATCTTGATTTTTTATGTGCTTCGTTGTATAAAGTCCTTACGCAGGCTGGTGCAATGCGATTGGGGGAACCAGGACTTTAACAATTGGTCAGAGCAAAGAAAAAATGAGTCGCCTTTCCTGAATCTCAGAATAAGAAAGGAGTAAAGGAAATGGCGAGTAAAAGAGGAAATAACGAAGGTTCGATTTACAAACGGAGTAACGGTACCTGGAGAGCCCAGATTTCACTTGAAGGAAAAAGAATAAGTTTTACATCAAATTCACGCGCGGAATGCCATGAATGGTTGCGAAAAACAATGATCCTGATAGATCGTGGAATGACAATTCAAAACAGGAACGCAACGCTTGAGGAATTTTTGATGGAATGGTACGAGGTGAAAAAGACAACCATCAAATCCAAAACTGCTTACGATTACGAGCGAATAGTCTTCAAGAACATAATTCCTTATCTAGGAAAAGTCAAATTAAAAGATCTAAACACACACCAGATCACACGCTTTTACACCAAGCACCATGAAATGGATAGAGGAATTCGAACGATTCACTACATTCACAGCGTCCTCAGAATGGCATTGCAGCATGCAGTAAAAACAGGGGTTATGGATAGAAATCCATGTATCGGAGCATTGCTGCCGCGAAAAGAAGAAAATGAAATGCAGGTGCTAACAGAAATCCAGGTCACCCAATTCTTGATCTCTGCAGAAGAATCGCGGTACAAAGCGCTGTATCATTTGGCAATCACAACAGGTATGAGATATGGGGAACTAACTGGTTTGAAGTGGACTGATATTGATTGGGAAAGAGGTACGATCAGAATCCAAAGGCAACTTCAATATGTACCTCGCAAAGGATTCCAATTCAACCGACCAAAAACCCGAAATAGCATCCGCACGATCATCCTTGGTGAATCAACACTACAAGTCCTTCGGGAACATTATCAAAAATTTGCACATCAAGACAGGACTGGAGAAAACCTAATCTTTACGAACGGCATTGGCACTCTCATATACTTCAAACGTTTCTATAAGGATTTTAAGCGGATCTTGGAATCTGCTAAACTTCCAGACATCCGTTTTCATGATTTGAGGCACACAGCTGCAACGCTTATGATCTCCAATGGCATTCCTGCAGTAATCGTATCAAAAATACTTGGACATGCTAATCCCAGCATCACGATGAATATCTACGCTCATGTTTCGATAGAAATGCAGTCAGAAGCAGCAAAATTAATGGAAAACCTGGTGACACCCATTCCTGTGAATCTGGATGCTGATTTCAAAGGGGAAAACATCAAAAACCCGTTGCACCCGGTTGCACCCGATTCAAAAAATTCCGTTTGACCAAAAAATATACCCCCATGGATAGGGGTGATTAAACAAAAATACCGTATTTCTACGGTATTTCAGTGACGCACCAGGGAATCGAACCCTGAACCTACTGATTAAGAGTCAGTTGCTCTGCCAATTGAGCTAGTGCGCCAGGTTGTGCGGGTATTATATCGTATCCCCCTGCCCTGTCAAACTGACAAAAAAA